>OGES01001546.1_pt1 | contig 17858 bp, 15 predicted proteins | sample 1570711 | NCBI WGS metagenome assembly OGES01 (sample SAMEA2582133, study PRJEB24529) | metagenome | biome: Human gut stool | place: China | collected 2011 | reverse complement strand
GTTAGACTTGCTGATTACCGGTGTCAGCTTACGAAGTGCCTGGGACATCAGTCTTGCCTGCAGTCCGACATGGCTGTCTCCCATATCTCCTTCGATCTCCTGCTTCGGAACCAGTGCGGCAACAGAATCGACTACGATAATATCCATTGCTCCTGATCTTACCATTGTCTCTGTGATCTCCAGTGCCTGCTCACCGTTATCCGGCTGTGAAATAAACAAATTTTCGACGTCTACACCTAATTTCTCCGCATAAGAACGGTCGAAAGCATGTTCGGCATCGATGATTGCCGCTATACCTCCCTGTTTTTGGGCTTCGGCAATAGCATGAATAGCTAATGTCGTTTTACCGGAAGATTCCGGTCCGTAAATTTCGATGACCCGGCCTTTGGGATATCCACCAACACCTAATGCTTTATCGAGTGCAATGGAACCCGAAGGAATTACCGGAATGTTCTCTACCTGATTGTCGCCAAGCTTCATGATACTTCCTTTTCCGAAGTTTTTTTCAATCTTGTCGAGAGTCAGTTGGAGCGCTTTCAGTTTTTCAAGATTCGTTTCTTTTAATGCCATAATATTTGTTTAGTTACTGAGTTTCTAAGTTTCTAAGTTTCTGAGTTTCTAAGTTTCTGAGTTGAATTTTGATTCATTTCTTTAATATCTGTTCTGCTGCATTTTTGGTATTTACCTTAGTGATGACTCTTTCGATGATTCCTTGCTCATCGATGATAAAAGTGGTCCGAAGGACGCCCATATATTTTCGTCCGTACATGGATTTTTCAGCCCATACTCCATAGTCTTCTAAGATTTTTTTATCCGTATCGGCTATCAGATTGAAAGCTAAATTGTATTTGGCGATGAACTTTTGGTGTGAACCGGCGGAGTCCGGGCTAATCCCGACCACTTCATATCCTTGTGCAGTCAGCGTGTCATAATTGTCGTTCAGGCTGCAAGCTTCGGCCGTACATCCGGAAGTGTTATCCTTCGGATAAAAATAAAGGACTAATTTTTTACCTTTGAAATCTTCTGAGGTGATTTCTTTACCATCCTGGTTTATGCCTTTGAAAAAAGGCGCTTTATCTCCTTCTTTTAGCGATGTCATGATATCTTGGGATTTTAATGCTATATTACAAAAGTAGCGATTTTTTGCTGAATTCCGATATTTTTTATTCAATAATGTGATTCTGTTTTAGCCATAGAAATAGAACAAATGTTACGGCTACTGAAATAAATTGCAAGCCAGTACAATACGAAAAATAATATGGACCCGGAAAAAGAAGAAAAAGAAGGTTTCTATGTCCGAAGAAGAATTGTTTTTGACGAGAAAGCTTTATCTTTGGAAGATGAATGAAAAACCATTTTAAAACTTATTTAATCTGTCATGATGGAGTTTATCGATTCTTATAATTTAACCGGACTTGTGATCGGAATCAGTACTTTTTTAATCATAGGCTTGTTTCATCCGGTTGTAATCAAATGTGAATATTATTTCGGAACGCGTTGTTGGTGGATATTCCTGATTTTCGGTGTTTTAGGCATCATTTCGTCTTTGTATGTCCGGCAAGTCTTGTGGTCGTCTTTATTGGGGGTTTTCGCCTTTTCTTCTTTTTGGACGATCCTGGAGATCTTCGAACAAAAAGGAAGGGTAAAGAAGGGATGGTTTCCGATGAATCCGAAACGGAAAAAGGAATATGAATCATGAAAAAAATAATTCGGTGTTTTTATGGAAGAGGTTTTAAAACAATTGAATGAGCTGTGCCGGGATACGCTGGTTGACAATTTGGGTATGGTATTTACTGCGGCCGGGGAAGGATGGCTGGAAGCCAGGATGCCTATCGACCGGCGTACCTGTCGTCCGGACGGAGCTTTACACGGTGGTGCTAATATGGCTTTGGCCGAGACGGTCGGAGGAGCTTTGAGTTCTATGTCGGTTCCGCCCGAAAACCGTTTCCACGTATTCGGTATCGAGGTGAATGGAAACCATATGAAACAGGCACAAGGAGGATATGTCGTCGCTAAGGGTACTTTTATCCATCAGGGGAAACGTACCCACGTCGTTCAGGTCGAAATACGGGACGAATACGGAACACTGGTAACGGTCAACCGGGTGACGAATATGATTGTCTGAGGAGTGATTTGCACAATATGATTTCTTTTTACATCCATTAAAAAAACATGGCATAAAAGTTGATAATTTTTTTACGGGAAAATAAAAATTAGTGTTCCATTAAAAACAATTTAAGTATGAAAAGATTATTTATTTTCGGGGTATGCGCCCTCGTGGTGCTGTGCATGGCCTCTTGTTATCCGGAAGGACCGGATTATGTCCATGAAAAGGACATTGCTTTGACTCATTATGATGAAAAAGCGGATTTTTCTACTTTAAAAACATTCGTTATTCCGGATTCTGTCGTGTATGTTCAGGGAGATTCTAATGCGACGGGATTGGCTAACGAATTGAAGGAGGAGATACTTTCTCTGGTAAAGCAAAATTTCGAAGCGTATAATTACCAGCTGCTGACAGACGAGGAAGCTGAAGCTCAGACGCCTGATTTTGTCGTAACGGTAACTGCTTTTGCAACTCCGACTTTCAGCTACAATTCCTGGGGAAACTATTGGGGCTGGTATCCCGGTTGGGATTGGTTCGGCTGGGGAGGAGTCTGGGGTGGTTGGTATCCTTGGTATCCCTGGTATAGCGGAGGATATTATTATGCTTATGACAAAGGTACGGTGGTTATCGATATGCTGGATGCGAAAAAGGCCGATAAAGAAACCAAACGGGTACCGGTATTGTGGACAGGGATGGTCGATGGTATCCTGGCCGGAAATCAGAACTATCTTGCCGAACGCCTGGAGAAAAATATCAACCAGTGTTTTATTCAATCCCCTTATCTGAAAACGACTAAATAAAGAAAGCGATGAAAAAGATTATAATGATACTATTGGTTGTGTTCGGCCTGGGTGTTGGAAGCCGGGCACAGGCTCAGATGCTGAATCTAAATTATCAGATGTCCTTACCTTTGGGCGATCAGCATGATTTTATCTCTAAAATGAGTTTTCGTGGGTTTTCCATGGATTATCACTATTTCCTGAGCGAGCGTCTGGCGGTCGGTGCCAGCGTGGGATGGAATGCTTTGTATAAGCATCTGGATTATGCAACCGGTCATTTTACCATGAACGGGGAGAAAGTGACCATCTCCGGGGACCAGTTCAGATACCTGAACGTTGTACCCCTGATGGCCAGTGTCCGTTATTTTTTTACGGATGGAGATGCTGTCCTGCTACCATATGCCGGTATCGGTATCGGAACCAACTGGGCTGAAATGCGGCTGGAAGTGGGAGACCTGCTGGCTAAAGAAAAAGGCTGGCAGTTCGCTTTTGCCCCTGAAGTCGGAGTAGTGGTACCTTTCTCCGAATCGGTCGGATTGAATGTGGGGGCACAATACCGCTACAGTGTAAAAGCCAGTGGCTTACCCACGCTTCAGGATCTCGGGATTAAAGTCGGGTTATCTTTTAACTGGTAAATAAATGGTTGTCCATAAAGTCAAGTACTTTAATGGACAACCTTTCTTTTTATTCCAGTTTATAGTCCCATTGTTTCAAGGCATAATCCCAATGTTTTTCGACTAATTCGACGGTTCGGGTTTCGTATTTATAAGCGTTTTTCTTGTAACCTTTTTTCTTGTCTAAATAGGCCGCAATGTCTGCTTTGGCGGCTTCAAAACCCGGAATAGCAAGTGTCCGGTAAATCTTTTCGGTCATAGCCAGGGCATCCGCCTCGAAATCTTCGAATTTTATTTCGATCAGATTACCTGCCGGGATCAGCTTTTTATCTTCTTCATATTTCCGATACAAACGGGTATATACTTCGAGGATGTTTTTTTCCAGTTCCTCCGGAGAAATTTTCTGCAATTGCAAAGGGATGATGGTATTCGTGAAAAAACTCCGGGTAGATTCGAATACCGTATAAGGATTCCGCATCAAATAGATAAATTTGGCATTGGGGAACATTTCCAGGATTTCTTTCACCTTGCCGGTATGCGGGGGATTCTTGCTGAGAAATTGGCTGCCCTGGGTATTCCAGAGGGAGATTTTAATCAGTTTCAGGAATGTCTCCCTGAACATCCGGTGTTCTTCGGGAGTAGCTGTTTTCATGGTCAGAAACCGGTCACAATATTCCAGCATATTCTGAGGCAAAAACCAGAAATCATAATAGGAGCAAGGCATCATATTGGATAAGGCAAACTCTTCCTCCTGAGGCAAGTCGACGTTGAGCTCCATGTTATCGGTAGGGCGTTTGTCCGGCATTAACCACGCCATCGTTTTCTTAAACATCGGCTGTCCCCACATCATCATATGGGGAAAAACGGTTTGATAGGTCGTCGTATAACCGAAATGTTTATCATGAGCCAATACATTGTGAACAAAGGTGGTACCACTACGCCAGTGCCCTAGAATAAAAACCGGCTCCATGTTGATCGCCTGATTTTTCAGGCGTTTGTCGTATCTCCGGTCCTGTATCGGTTTCAGGCAACTCAATAACCGACAGATGGCTTTGGTCAATTGATATTTCGTTTTATATCCTTTCCCGATCGTTTGTCCTTGTGTGATTCCTTTAAAAGTTTTCCAGTCTGCACCCACCAAAGTATTTACCGGAAGTTTTTGAAATTCTAGTACACCCATTTCGATAAAATATATGCTCTTTTATATCGCCTAACTGATTTATTTATTGAATTATTTTCACCGTAATCCCTTGACGGTCGAGTTCCTTGACCACTTTTTCGATGGCTGTAAAGTGTTCGCTGCCGATGTCCAGTTTCGAAAGACTGATTTCCGGAATTTCCAGTTCCTGCATGTCTTTCCTTTCGACTTTATCGATAATCATACCGACTGCACAGGTATTGTTGGTAATCGGATCGATCAGGATAAAAGCGCCTGTATTTTTGTTTTTAGAATAAGGATCGAAAAATAAGGGTTTACCCGTCGTGAAAATGACACGTGCAATTTCATTCAATTCCAAGGCGTCTGCGGCAGACTGTTCTAACGTATTGACGTTTACTTTATACCGGATTTTATCGATCTTGGCCCGGGTCAGATTCGTAGTATGTTTAATAAAGAATTGTTCTTCCGGATCCATTTTCTTCTCATCCATCCATACCAGCATGGCTTCGAAATTGCGGGGAATAATCGGGAGATTGTCCGGATGTACGAGCATTTCTCCCCGGGAGATATCGATTTCGTCTTCGAGGGTCACCGTTATAGCCTGCGGCGGAAAAGCGAAATCCAGTTCTCCGTCGTAAGTAACGATCGATTTGACCCGTGAACGCTTCATAGAAGGCAGTGCGACCACTTCATCTCCTTTACGAATGATACCTGAAGCAACCGTACTGCTGAATCCCCGGAAGTCGAGGTTGGGACGCATGACATATTGTACGGGATAACGGAGGTCTGCAAAGTTTTTATCGCTTCCTATATGTACCGTTTCCAGATATTCCAGTAATGGTTTTCCGGTATACCACGACATATTCTCCGATGCTTCTACGACATTGTCTCCTTTTAATGCCGAGAGTGGGATACAGGTAATGTCGGGTATTCCCAGGGGTTCTGCAAACTGACGGTATTCCGTTACGATCCGGTCGAATACCTGCCGGTCGTATCCAACGAGGTCCATTTTATTCACAGCCAGAACGACATGTTTGATTCCCAGCAAGGAAACTAAATAAGTGTGCCGGCGTGTTTGGGTGATAACGCCTGAGCGGGCGTCTACCAGAATGATGGCCAGATTGGCCGTCGAACCTCCTGTAATCATGTTACGGGTATACTGTTCGTGTCCCGGCGTGTCGGCAATGATGAATTTCCGCTTATTCGTAGAAAAATAACGGTAAGCCACGTCTATCGTTATGCCTTGTTCACGTTCAGCCTTCAGGCCGTCGAGCAGGAGGGCATAATCGATATTATCTTAGGTGTAATATTGTATATCTACAAGAGTGCCGAGGGCATCCAGCTGATCTTCGTATAATTTTTTACTGTCGAAAAGCAAACGACCGATCAGGGTCGATTTGCCGTCATCTACCGATCCGGCTGTCAATAATCTCAACAGATCTTTCTTTTCGTCCTGATCCAGGAACTCTTTTATATTTAGTTTCTCCATGATTTTAATCTTTATCGCTTTTCGCCTTAAAAGTATCCCTCTCTTTTCTTTTGTTCCATACTGGCATCCTGGTCGAAATCGATTACCCGGGTGGTCCGTTCGGATTTGGTGGTGGTCATCATTTCTTCTACGATTTTTTCAATCGTGTCGGCTTCCGATTCGACAGCTCCGGTCAATGGCCAGCATCCTAAGGTACGGAAACGTACTTTCCGCATCCGGATCTTATCCCGGTATTGTTCCGGTAAGCGTTCGTCGTCGGGCATGATCAGGTTACCGTCGATTTCGACGATGGGACGTTCTTTGGCAAAATACAAAGGTACGATAGGAATATTTTCCATGCGGATGTATTGCCAGATATCCAATTCCGTCCAATTAGACAGCGGGAATACCCGGATCGATTCGCCTTTATGAACCCGGGCATTGTATAAATTCCATAATTCAGGACGCTGGTTTTTAGGATCCCATTGATGAAATTTATCCCGGAAGGAATAAATACGTTCTTTGGCCCGTGATTTCTCTTCATCGCGGCGTGCACCACCGAAAGCGGCATCGAACTTGTATTTACTGAGCGCCTGCAATAAAGCCTGGGTCTTCATCAGATCGGTGTGTACTTTACTACCGTGTGTGAAAGGACCTACCCCTTCCTGGAAACCTTTCATATTGGATTCGACGATCAGGTCCCAGTTGTTTTCCCGGGCATATTTATCGCGAAATTCGATCATTTCTTTGAATTTCCATTTCGAATCGATATGCATCAAGGGGAAAGGTACTTTCCCCGGATAAAAAGCTTTTTCAGCTAAACGGACCATGACGGAAGAGTCTTTACCGATAGAATAGAGCATAACCGGATTTTCAAACTCAGCGACAACCTCACGGATAATATGGATAGACTCGGCTTCCAGTTCTTTCAAATGACTTAATTTATATTCTGACATTGTTTTATGTGCTAATGCTAATAGGCGGATTTACTCCAGCCGTTGGCAAAGTTTATTCATTTTGCAAAAATAGTCGTATCCTGATTCAAAAGCATCAGTATTTTTACCGAAATTCATTTCCGGTTATTTTCGGAGAAACGGCTTCCAATAAAACTTTCACCGAATCGGCTAAGGATTGCCGTGAGGTGTCGATCGAAATAAACGGATGTTCCGGGGCTTCGAAAGGCGATGAAATACCGGTGAATTCCTTGATTTCACCCCGACGGGCCTTGGCATACAAACCTTTGACATCCCGTCGCTCACATTCTTCGATGGGCGTACTGACATATACTTCCAGAAAATCATCCTCACCGATAATTTCAGAAGCCATCCGGCGGATAGCATGGGTAGGACTGATAAAAGCAGCGATGGTCACGATACCGCAATCGACGAATAATTTGGAAACTTCTGCTATGCGACGAATATTTTCCGTTCGGTCGGCTTCCGAAAAACCCAGGTTATTATTGATGCCACTGCGGATATTGTCTCCATCCAGGATACGGCAGAGTATACCTTGTTTATATAATTCCCCTTCCAGGGCAATGGCTAATGTGCTTTTACCGGAACCGGACAATCCGGTAAACCAGATCATAATGCCTTTTTGTTTCAATAAAGCTTCGCGGTCTTTCCGCTGTAACATTTTTTCAAAAATCGGATAAATATTTTCTGCCATATAAACTTAGTTACTGATTTACACCACAATTTCAGTATTTCATATTTCCTGTTTGTTTTATTTTACAATAAACCAGGGATTTAATAAATCTTCTTTGTTGTAGGCCAAGGGAGTGCACCCATCCTGGTGATATAATTCTTTCCCGGCAGCCTTTGCGATAGCATGACCTGCAGCGGTATCCCATTCCATGGTCGGAGCAAAACGGGGGTAAATGTCAGCAGTTCCTTCTGCTACCAGGCATATTTTAATCGAACTACCGATAGAAGTCAGTTTGACTTCTCCGTGTTCTTTTTTTAATTCATCGATAAAATTCTCTGTATCGGAACTCATGTGCGATCTTGAAGCCACAACGGTATAAACCGGATCTTCGCGGTCCAGAGGCAGACGCCGGGCTTGATTTTCCAGTGCGTCGAAATCCATATCCGGGGAATATTCCGGATGATCGGCCCGATAAGCTCCGTTTCGGATCGTTCCGTAGTACAGGATTTTTTTTACCGGAATATAAATTACTCCTAAGGCAGGACGTCCGCCGTAAACGAGAGCTATATTGACAGTGAACTCGCCGTTCCGTTTGATAAATTCTTTTGTACCGTCCAAAGGGTCGACGATCCATACCGTTTGCCATTGTTTACGAATAGCATAGGCTGTGGCCTTGTTTTCTTCGCTGATAACCGGATAAGGCGTATTTTTCAACTGTTTCAGGATAATCTCGTTGGATACCCGGTCGGCAATAGTCAGCGGAGAATGATCCGCTTTGTGTTCGATTTCGAAATCCGAAGCCGGATCGTCGTATATGTCTAATATAGCCTTACCAGCTTGCAATGCTGCTGTTATAGCCGTCTGTAGTAATGAATTCATAGTATTTTCTGCATGCCTGGCAAAGGTATCAAATTTTTTTATATTTGCAGTATTTGCCGGATATTATCTGGTCCGGCCGTTCCGTCCCGTTTCGGGAATCGTTATTTTAATTTTTCCTGTCTATTCTTTATTTCCCGGTTATGGTATTTCAATAAGAAATAGTTATCTTTGTGTGCTTTTGATCACGTGAAAATAAATTATTATATTAAAGCATGACTATAGTTTTCTATCAGAAAGACGCCACGGTATATGCCGTACAGTATCAGACGTCTGAAAATTCTCTTGATGTCAGTAAATTAGAATGGTTGTTCAGTGGTGCGCACAAAATACAAGGTGATGCCCTGAAAGGTTATTTTATCGGTCCTCGCAGGGAAATGATTACGCCGTGGAGTACGAATGCAGTCGAGATTACGCAGAATATGGGGATCGGGGGGATTCTCCGGATAGAGGAATTTACACAGACGGCTTGTGACAATATACCTTACGACCCGATGTTGCAGGCATTTTATAAAGGTTTGGACCAACATATCTTTACAATCGATAAACAACCGGATCCGATCATTTACATCGATGATATTCGTGCCTATAATGTGAAGGAAGGATTGGCTTTGAATCCCGATGAAATTGCTTATCTGGAAGGATTGGCTGAAAAATTAGGACGGAAATTGACCGATTCCGAAGTATTCGGTTTTTCGCAGGTCAATTCGGAACACTGCCGTCATAAAATTTTTAACGGTACCTTTATTATCGACGGAGAAGAGAAAGAAAGTACACTCTTTAAACTGATTAAGAAAACTTCTCAGGAAAATCCGAATCGGATTGTTTCCGCTTATAAAGACAATTGTGCGTTTATCGATGGGCCGCAGGCGGTGCAATTCGCTCCGCATACCCATGATAAGCCGGATGTTTATGAGACGAGAGAAATAGATACGGTCATTTCGCTGAAAGCCGAAACGCACAATTTCCCGACAACCGTAGAGCCCTTCAATGGAGCGGCAACAGGTAGCGGTGGAGAAATTCGTGACCGTATTGCCGGAGGGCAAGCAGCCCTTCTGTTGGCCGGTACAGCGGTATATATGACCTCTTATCCCCGTTTGGATGCTTCCCGGATTTGGGAACAGCATATCGATCCCAGAAAATGGCTTTACCAGACTCCGGAGGATATTTTGATCAAAGCTTCCAATGGTGCTTCTGATTTTGGAAATAAGTTCGGTCAGCCGTTGATCTGTGGCTCCTTATTGACTTTCGAACACGAAGAAGACGGACGTACCTATGGGTATGATAAAGTGATTATGCAGGCCGGTGGTGTGGGCTTCGGTAATCGTCAGCAAGCCATGAAGAAAACACCTGGAGTAGGAGATAAAGTGGTGTTGTTGGGAGGTGACAATTATCGGATCGGCATGGGAGGTGGTGCCGTTTCTTCTGTCGATACCGGGGTTTATGCCGGGGCTATCGAGTTGAACGCGGTACAACGGTCTAATCCTGAAATGCAGAAACGGGTTTGTAATGCGATCCGGGCAATGGCCGAGAGCGAAGTGAATCCGATTGTTTCTATCCACGATCACGGTGCCGGAGGACATTTGAATTGTTTATCCGAGCTGGTGGAAGAAACCGGAGGTAAAATACATATGGAAAATCTCCCTGTCGGCGATCCGACCTTATCTGCAAAAGAAATCGTGGGGAATGAATCACAGGAACGGATGGGATTGGTGATGAAGGAGAAGGATGTGGCCGAACTGAAACGTATCGCAGACCGTGAACGGGCTCCGATGTACGTCATCGGTGAAACCACCGGAGATATGAAGTTTACTTTTGAGAATGCAAAAACTCATGAGACTCCGATCGATCTGGAACTGAAAGATATGTTCGGTAATCCTCCTAAGACGATTATGGAGGATAAGACCGTTAAAGAAAAATATGCCGATCTGGAATACTCCGCCGATAAATTGGAAGAATATTTGGAGCAAGTGTTACAAATAGAGGCGGTTGCTTCTAAGGATTGGTTGACGAATAAGGTAGACCGTTCAGTATCGGGCCGTATCGTGCGTCAGCAGTGTGTCGGTCCTTTGCATTTGCCTTTGAGCGATGTTGCTGCCGTCTCTTTGGATTATAGCGGACACCGTGGGATAGCAACCTCCATCGGACATGCTCCTGTAGCTGCCATGGCCGATGCTCCTGCGGGTTCACGTTTGGCTATTGCCGAAGCGCTGACTAATCTGGTATGGGCGCCGATCGAACAGGGATTGAAAGGAATCTCACTTTCTGCCAACTGGATGTGGCCCTGCCGCAATGAAGGAGAAGATGCCCGGTTGTATCAGGCGGTACAGGCTGCCAGCGACTTTGCTATCGAGTTGGGAGTGAACATTCCTACCGGGAAAGACTCACTTTCTATGACCCAGAAATATGGGGACAAAAAAGTGTATGCTCCGGGAACGGTTATCATTTCTACTGTCGGCGAAGTAACCGATTTCCGTAAAATTGTCATTCCTGTATTGAAAAATGATCCGGCTACCGAGATCGTCTATGTCGATTTCTCATTCGATAAATTGAAATTGGGTGGTTCCAGCTTTGCCCAGATTCTGAATAAAGTAGGCAAAGAAGTGCCCGACGTTAGGGATAGCGAGTATTTTGCCCGTGCATTTACAGCTATTCAGCAATTGGTGGATGAAGGTATCGTTTTGGCCGGACATGATATTTCTGCCGGAGGTATGGTAACGGCACTGCTCGAAATGTGTTTTGCAGATAATCGTTTGGGTTTGGATATCGATTTTTCATTCCTGGCTGAAAAAGATATGATTAAGATCTTATTCGCTGAAAATCCCGGCGTACTGATTCAGATAGCGGATAAGGATGCTAAAAAGGTTTCCGCTCTGATGGATAAAGCCGGTGTTGCTTACGCTTTCTTAGGAAAGCCGGGTAAGGCGGGATTACTGAACATCAAGAAGGATGCGGATAGCTGGTCGTTGGATATCCCTTCTTTACGTGATCTTTGGTTTAAGACTTCTTATTTACTCGACCGGCGTCAGAGTGGCGAAGAGAAGGCATTGGAGAGATACAAGAGCTATAAACACAATGAGTTGAAATATAAATTCCCACAAGGTTTTACCGGCAAATTGGCTGATTTGGGCTTGCAGTTGAACCGTACTGCTAAATCGGGTATCCGGGCTGCTGTGATCCGGGAGAAAGGGTGCCAGTGTGAGCGTGAAACGGCCTGGGCTTTGCATTTGGCCGGTTTTGACGTGAAGGATGTACACATGACCGATTTGATCAGCGGACGTGAAACTCTCGAAGAGGTAAATATGATTGTCTTTGTCGGAGGATTCTCGAATTCTGACGTGTTGGGTTCTGCCAAGGGGTGGGCCGGCGCTTTCAAATTCAATGAAAAAGCACGACAGGCTTTGGAGAATTTCTATAAACGCGAAGACACCTTGAGTTTGGGTATTTGTAACGGATGCCAGTTGGCTGTTGAACTGGGACTTATTTATCCCGAGCATGCTGAAATGCCTAAGATGTTGCATAATGACTCCCATAAGTTTGAATCCGGTTTTGTCAATGTAACGATTCAGCCGAATCATTCTGTAATGTTAAAGTCTTTGGCAGGTAGTCGGTTAGGTATCTGGATCGCTCATGGAGAAGGTAAATTCAGTTTGCCTTATGCCGAGAGTGAATACCATATTCCGATCAAATACAGTTACGATGCCTATCCGGGTAATCCGAACGGTTCACCGTTCGCTACAGCGGCGATCTGTAGTAAAGATGGCCGTCACCTGGCGATGATGCCTCACTTGGAACGGTCTATCTATCCATGGAATTGGGCATATTATGCTGAAGGACGCAGTGAGGATGAAGTGAGTCCGTGGATCGAGGCTTTTGTCAATGCCCGGAAATGGATAGAGGAAAAAGTGAAGGCATAAGCTGAATGTAGTAAGATCGTGTTCATAAACGACGAAGATTATATCGATTTATAACAGGAAGGTTCGATCGCCTTCCTGTTTTTTTTACTTGGACGAGATGTCGGAAAAAAGGTGATGGATAAAGAGTACCGAATTATGAAAACGATCTACAGATATGCAGCAGGACCGGGAGAGGAGATTCGGGAAACAGTGTGGTAAACTGATTTGTATGAATACTACAAAATGGTAAATGCTTTCCTGGGGGATGTGATTATCGAAAAAGCTTTTCAAAAAGAAGGGAACTTTGGAGGGGAGAGGTTATACATGTCGGATCACTCGCTATTATCGGCAGTCTGGAAAATGAACGTATTCAGATCAGATAAGGAAGAAGTATCAACGGTTGCAAGAGTTGGCCTTGGTCAGTCTGATCGTTGTCACTCTTGTAACCGTTGAATTTTTAAATTTACATTGTCGTTCCGATAATCCCCTTTTTAGATTGTTCGATAAAATCTACCAGGTAAGTGATTTCCGGACTGAGAGGAATAATATCTTTGATTCTTCGCAGGGCATTTTCCAGACTGGTACCGCATTGATAAATTTGCCGGTAACATTTAGCTATATTATCGATCACATTTTCGGTGAGATGGCCTTCTTTAGCCAGGATCAAAGCATTGATTCCATAGTAACTGATCGGATTGTGGGCCGCCACGATATAAGGCGGAACATCTTTGTTGGCGCGGCAGCCGTCACGCAATAGTGCCCAGCTTCCGATACGGCAACCGTGTTTGACGATCACTTCACTACCTAAAATCGCCTTGTCGTCGATAATACAGTTTCCTGCTGTTTTGGCACCGTTTCCCAATACACAATGGCTGCCTAAATGGGTGTCGTGTGCCAGATGTACGCCTTCCAGCAGAAAGTTACCGTCTCCGATTATCGTACAATCGGTTGTGTTCGTGCCCCGGTTAAGGATCACTTTCTCCCGTATGGTATTGTGATTACCGATTTTCAGGAGGGTATCCTCACCCTTGAATTTAAAATCCTGAGGAGTAGCACCGATGATGGCACCCTGATAGATGATATTATCCGTTCCCATACGGGTGCCACTGAGAATACTGGCATAAGGCATGATCGTACAATTGTCTCCGATTTCGACATTCTTGTCGATATAGGCAAAAGGATGAATGGTAACATTCGCTCCGATCCGGGCTTCTTTATCTACATACGCTAAAGGACTGATCATATTTTTTGTTTTTAAGGTTAGTGTCGTTATTTAGTGCCTCCACCCAATGCATGGTATAGGTTTACTACGGCCTGCAAACGCTGGAACTCATCGGAAATTCCGGACAACTGAGCGTTTAACAGCGATTGTTGTGCTGTCAGTACTTCCAGGTAATTCGTATTAGAGGTACCTAAAGTTAGTAATTCCTGTGTATACTCCACCGATTTTTCCAATGAATTTATTTGTTTCACCCGTTGTATCCGTTTATCTTCAGCCGATTGATACAGACTCAGTGCATCGCTGACATCGGCGCCTGCATTCAATATCGCTTGTTCGAAACTTAACATCGCCTCTGCTTGCTGGGCTTTGGCAATCTTTAAGCGGGCAATATTCGCTCCCCGGTAAAATAAAGGTTGAGTCAGTGAACCGATTGCCGAGGCAATCATTTTTCCGGGATTGATGATCGTGTTCCCGGCTTGATTGGTCCATCCATAAGTCCCGCTGATGGAGATCGACGGATAGAAAGCAGCACGTGCTTCGTTGGCATTATAATATGTTCCTGCTAATGCCATTTCTGCCGCTTTGACGTCCGGACGGTTGGATAACAATTGTACCGGGACGCCGGTATGCAGTATTGTCGGGAGTTGTTGGTCCTCCAGCTTGCCGCGTTCGATTTTCTGAGGAGCTTGTCGCAACAGTAAGGATAAGGCATTCTCGGTTTCCCGGATCTGATTTTTCAGGTCGGAGATAGAAGCCAGCACCATATAATAATTGGCTTCGCTTTGTACAACTCCTGCTTCATTGACCATCGCCGCCTCTTTCATCGCTTTCATGGTCTCGACATTTTCTCCCCATAATACGGCAGTTTCTTCTGTGATCTGCAACTGCTTGTCGAGCATCAGTAAGGTGTAATAATAATTGGCTATTGCAGCGACAACCTGGGTTTGCACAGCTTGTCGATAGGCTTCACTCCGTAATAAGGCTGCTTTCGCCGCCCGTTTTGTATTTAGAATCTTTCCGAAAAGATCCAATTCCCAACTTGCTGAAACGGGCAGGGACCAGCTCCAACTGCCTTTCATCCGGTCGAAACTACTCACTCCGCCTTGGGGGGCAAGGGTAAGAGAAGGAAGGTAGGATAAACGCGAAGTCATCAGGCTGGCTTGAGCTTCTTTTACCTGCAACATAGCGGTTTGTAAGTCTGTATTTCTTTCGAGACCCAAGCGGATCAACACTTGTAATTGAGGATCGGTGAAAACCTTCTCCCAGGGTAGATTGGCCATATTGACGGTATCGGATACCAGGGTATCGTTCACCGAAACAGGATCCCTGTACAAGCCTTGCGTATCTACTTCGGGACGGCTGTATGGTTTGTATATATGGCAGCTGCCCAGTAGAGCTGCCATACATAAAGGATATATAATCGTTTGTATTTTCATGGTATTTCTTATTTCGTATATTGTTCAATTTCAGAGGCGATATCCGTATTATCCGTATCATGCCATTCCAGCGGTTTGACTTTTTCCTGGATATGTTCGAAAACAACAAACAAAGCCGGAACAATAAAGATCTGACAGATCATTCCGATAAACATACCACCGATCGCTCCGGTTCCCAAAGTGCTGTTACCGTTGGCTCCGACTCCATGAGCGAACATCAGCGGCAGCAATCCGATGACCATAGCCAGGGAGGTCATTAAGATAGGGCGTAACCGGGCAGAAGCTCCCGATACGGCTGCTTCGGTAATGCTCATACCGGTTTTCCGGCGGTCTAAGGCGAATTCAGTAATCAATATCGCATTTTTAGCCAACAGACCGATCAACATGATCAAAGCGATTTGCATATAAATGTTGTTTTCTACTCCCATGATCTGAGCGAAAATAAAACTACCCATCAATCCGGAGGGGACGGAAAGCAGTACGACCAGAGGCAGAATATAACTTTCATACTGTGCACTCAGCAACAAATAGACGAATACGAAACACAGTGCGAATATCATCGCTGTCGTACTCCCGCTACTACTTTGTTCTTCCCGGGTCATTCCGGAAAATTCGAATCCATACCCTGTTGGCAAGGATTGGGCGGCAACTTCTTCGATACCTTTAATCGCCTGTCCGGAACTATAGCCGTCAGCCGGCGAACCGTTCACACTCATGGAGGTAAACATATTGAAACGCTTGATGTTGTCGGGACCGTATACTTTTGTCAGCGTCATAAATTGACTGATCGGTGCCATTTCGTTTCCGTTCCGGATTTTGACGTTTTGCAGAGATTCCGGATTGATCCGATAACGGGGATCTGCCTGAATCATTACCCGGTATAATTTACCGAAACGGTTGAAATTGGATGCATATATACCGCCGTAATAGCCTTGCAAAGTAGTTAGGATATCGTTGGGACTGATACCGGCCTGCTTACATTTGGCTGCATCTATATCGATCATATACTGAGGGAAAGTGGGGTTGAAAGACGTTTGAGCCGTAGCGATTTCAGGCCGTTCTTTCAATTTTCCCAGAAATTCCTGAGCAACTTCATAGAAAGTATTCAAATCTCCACCGGTTTTATCCTGTAAGTTGAACTCGAAACCGTTGGTGACACTGTAGCCGGGGATCATCGGAGGGGCGAATAACAATACTCGGGCATCTTTGATCAGAGATTGAGCCTGCATATATAGGGTACCGATTACCGTATTGGCATCTTCCCCTTTACCCCGTTCTTTCCAGTCTTTCAATTTTATGATCAGCGTCCCGTATGAGTTACCTTGTCCTGCGAGGAAGCTGTAACCGGTTACCTGGGTCCTGCTCTTCACTGCCGGATTGGCTGCCACCAAACTGTCTACCTGTTCCATAACGGCTTCGGTTCTCTCCTGGGCGGTACCCGGTGCCATATCGACTACGGCGAAAATGGTTCCGGTATCTTCATTGGGAACCAATCCGGTAGGAGTGATGTTCATCAGGAAGATCATAACGACGATAGTCGCTATAACGATGGCAAATGATAAAAATTTACGACGGATAAAGAATGTGATTCCTCGTTCGTACTTTTTCAGGGTAACATCATAAGCGGCATTGAATGCGATGTGGAAACGTTCGATCAGAGAAGTCTTTTTCTTCTCTCCGTTTTTATCGTGGGGATGTAAAAATATAGCACACAATGCAGGACTTAACGTTAAGGCATTGATTGCCGATAGGCCGATAGCAATAGCCATCGTGAGCCCGAACTGCCGGTAGAAAGTTCCTGAGGTTCCTGTCATAAAACTTACCGGAATAAATACAGACATCATGACCAGGGTGATGGATACAATGGCTCCCCCCAGTTCGCTCATCGCATCGATAGAAGCCAGACGGGCCGATTTATACCCTTGGTCGAGCTTGGCATGAACCCCCTCGACGACGACAATGGCATCGTCGACAACAATGGCAATGGCCAATACCATGGCACATAAGGTTAGCAGATTGACACTGAAACCGATCAGGTACAGACCGAAGAAAGTACCGATCAGCGCAACAGGGATTGCTATGGCCGGGATCAAGGTGGAACGAAAATCCTGCAAGAAGATATATACCACTAAAAATACCAGTACAAATGCTTCGAGCAAGGTTTTCAATACTTCGTGGATAGAAGCGAACAAGAAGTCGTTGGCATTCAACAATTCTACGACTTTGACTCCGGGAGGTAAGGTCGGTTCCACTTTTTTAAGGTATTCCTGAATGTCCTGGATGATGGTCGTAGCATTGGATCCTGCCGTTTGGAAAATGATTGCGGTTACTCCCGGATGTCCGTTGACATTGTTCTGGAAACCATAAGTCAACCGGCCTAATTCGACTGTTGCAATATCTTTCAAACGCAAAATTTCTCCGTCGGAGGTAGCCCGGATAACGATATTTTCAAATTCTTCCTGCGTTTGTAAACGCCCCTTGTATTTCATGACATATTGAAAGGACTGATTACCCCGTTCTCCGAATTGTCCCGGAGCAGCTTCGATGTTTTGTTCTGCTAAAGCAACCGATACATCACTGGGCATCAGTTTGTATTGGGCCATAACATCCGGTTTCAACCAGATACGCATCGAATAGTCGGTTCCCATCACCAT
>OGES01001544.1_pt1 | contig 17870 bp, 15 predicted proteins | sample 1570711 | NCBI WGS metagenome assembly OGES01 (sample SAMEA2582133, study PRJEB24529) | metagenome | biome: Human gut stool | place: China | collected 2011 | reverse complement strand
CTATTTCCCGCCGCACAGCTTTGTCTTGGTCTGGCGAATTGCTTACCAAAGCTGAGATCATCGCCAAGCCAATAGATGATATGGTAGACACTATTATTGGAAAAACTATATTTTCGAGCCACGAATTGTTCTCAAAATCAACCATTACGCCGCTCAGGGTGCTGTAAATTGTCTTATTTACATCCGTGTAGGTGAAAAAAATATAAAAGGGGAAAAAGCAAGGAATACACCAATATTGAATTTACAGCGGTGGTTCTCCGCAGTATAAAACCCATTACCATGACAGAATACGGTCCCCGCTGCCTATCGCCTGCTCATTGGCTGTGCGGTCGTTTTTGCAGGTGTCTCCCCAGTCGCCACGAATGTGCCGCCGAAGAAGCTGAAGGAGCCTTTGCTGGGAGAGCATCTCTGAGACAGCCCGCGTGACGTAGACTGTTCCGGAATGAAACCGGATGGGTTTGTACTGCATAGTGTGCAATCTCCTTTCTTCACGTTAGTGCCTTGAAGCCGTTTGGCGTCAGGACATTGAATATCATTTTATTCGAGATGGTCTCCTTGATCTCGCTGCCCATGTGGTCGCCGCGATAGTTGAATTTCTCTTCGCTCTCCGTGCGCACGACCTTGATGATGCGGCCCTTGATGATGTGCGGGGTGTCGCATTCGATCAGGCCGTTGATCATGCCGGAGCCGCCGATCAGTCCGATTTGACTGATGGACAGCGGGAGCAGCGGGCGCTTGACGCCGCTATCCAATTCGCTGCGTGCCATCATCTGGGCGAAGCTGTCAGATCTTCTAAGCTGCTGCTCCAATTCCTTTTGATTGAACCGTTCCCCCTTGAAGGTACTGACCTCCAAGGGCTGCGCGGGGAGCGCATAGCGGCTCTCCGGAAGCTGTGATAGGAGCGGTATCGAGGCGGGGGCGTAAGCATACTGCTCCAGCCATAGCGTATCCTGCAATTCCGTGCCTCGCTTTTTCCGAATCCCCATTACCGCCACCTGCTTAAATTTCTTAAACTCAGCGTCGGCAAAGCGCCAGACGGAGAGCTTGTCAAAATTGTCCACAAGAATGCGGCAGATATCCGAGGTCAGCCGGTAGTAGGGGATAACATAGATCAGCAGCCCTCCGTACATCAGCGTGGGAATGCTTTCGATCAGAAACCTTTTCTCGTGCCGGGAGCGTCCACCGTTTTCGTTGATGACCGACAGATAGGGCGGATTCAGAAAAAGCAGGTGAAACGCCTCGCGACTGATGCGGCTGTGAAAGAAGCTGCCGAAGCCGACGCGGTGCAGCCTTGTCTGCGCTTCCTCTGCGCGGCTCTCGTCCAGCTCCACGCCGTAGGCGTAGCAGTTATTCCCCTGCGCCAGCTGGCGCAGGGCCTTGCCGCAGCCGCAGCAGGGGTCGAAAAGGTTCGTGGTGACGCCCTCCGGAAATCGGATGCCGCGCAGGATCAGTGAGATGTGGTCGGGATCGGTGGGATAGTACCCGAGCTTAATATTGTTCATGAGCCGACCGACAATCGCGGCGTTGGTTTTCTGCCCCGTAGGAAACGACGCGGTAAACTTGGCGAGCGCTTCATAGATCGGCTTATAGCCCATGCTCATTAGGTTAAAGCCCGCAAGCCCACGCCGAAGCTGATCGGCTGCCGCTGCGAGAGGATACTCCTCCATCTCCAGCAGGAACAGCTCAGACTTGGAGAGCTGCTCGATCAAACGCCCGCGGGCGCGGTCAAGCTCCGTGTAGGTGTCCCGCGCCGCTTCTATATTGCTACGGCGCTGCTTTTCGATCCTTGCCCGCAGCACGACCATGCCCTGTATCGTCTGCATGATCTGCGACTGAAGCATGGTGAGCTGATCGAGGGCGTAGGGCCTTTGCGCCTGCAATTCAAGCGGCTCGCTCATTATCATCCACCCGATCCTTTCTCAGCCTGCTCAGAGTCTCCAGCAAATGCGCATAGGAGCCTCCTTCAAGGTCTCTGCGGGAGAGGAAGCGGTTATAGCCGCCCTTATAGTCCCGACAGTGGCGGACGGTGCGGTAGAGAAGCACATCATTGCCGCCACCGGCGCTCTGGTAAAGGCAGACATAAATGCCGCCTGTCTCCCACATCCCGATCAGGGTACACTCTCCCGATACGGCGATGCCGCCGGGATTGGCGCTGACCATGGCGTCGCGGAGCCCCAGATCCTTGGCGAGCGCACGAAGAAAGGTTTTTCCCACATTGAGGAAGACCTTCTTGCTGCCATTAGGTCCGCACTCGCTATCGCCATAAGCTATAAAATACATCAAGTTTCGGTATTCGTAATATATTTCTTCGAACTTGGACCTATCCTCGCCAGTTTCAATCATTTGTAAATAGATTAACACGAGAAGCCACCATGAACAATGTAATATGATGAATGGTAAATGTAAAAATGATTAGATTAGCACTCATATAGGAATAGCCGTTCATAATCCAGGGGATACGGGGAATAAAGAGGAGAATATGGGGAGATAAATCCCCACGCCACGCTATGGAAAAAGGTGGCGTGGGGATTCAAAATGAAGCGTGGATGAATCTGCTGTGAGGAATATTGCCAGATTAGATGCTATCCGTCTAAACTCCTATTAGTAATTCCGCTATCCAGCAGAACTCGCCAAGAACAATGGCTATTCTTTCATTTGGGCTGATACGACTTGTTGTTGCCGAGACGGTAAAAAGCATAAATATAAATTTTTGATTGTAATAATCCGCATGAATGCTGTCAATTCAAAAAGATGATGCGGGGTAGAACGAGCAAGGTCGCTCGATGCTACCGTATACGGGCACTATCGCTGGACCAATAAAAGTTGGCTGTTGCCACACACACATAGCTAAAGGGAGAAGTTATTACATTGATTTATTTTTCATTGAGTTGCGGACTCCGTTTAGAGTCTCTTTTATTTCAGAAACTTTATCGAATACGCCAACAGACAAAACAATAGCCCTAAGTTCCCCCATGTCTTCATTAACCATAGGAGAAGAAGTGCCTTTCAAGCCCTCATATATCTTGTATATGATAACAAGCATCTCCTCAAGAAATGTGATATAAGCACATTTGCCGATTCGTCCAGCCAATTCTTGAGAGTCATCTGTTTGATTACCGAGTTTTCCGTGTTCAATAATACACATTTGGTGCAGCATTTTATTTAGTTTTTGAATTTCATGTTTTGCTTGCAACAATAAAAGAAGTTTTTTCCGATCGTCATTGGAGTTGTCTTCGTCAACCTGCTCTAATATGCTCTTCACTTCAATTAATTGCGGAATGGCAATTGCATAGAATTCATCAACAATGTCGTTTTGTTTTTCTACTGTGTTTTTATTGCTTGAATATCGAACAGCTATCCAGTGCACAGCACAGACGATTGCATAGAAGAGGAGTGCGATAATAATTGAGAGAAAAAGCGGTGCATTTTTACCGGAGATTGTTTTTAGCAGAAACTTGGGGAGCGGTTGTTCCTTTAAGAGATTCACTATATACTGACTCAATGGTGAAGCGTCGAAAAGGACTCCAATAGCTGCGGAAACTAAAATAGTTTTAAAATTTGAAAGCGAATCATTGACTGTTTTACTTATTTTGAGAAGCTCTTTATAGACTGGATAGGTGACATAATCTATTGATTTGACTAGTTTGAATAACTTCATAGTACCTCCCAATAGCCTAAAAAGTGAAATCCGGTAGACGGTCGATGATTTCTCTGGCTTTATTTACGTTCCTTCCACCGCGGGAGGATCGTGTGCTGAGAAAGTCATATTGAATTGGCATCAAATCACACCACTCCATCCGGTTTTGCTCTGCATATTTTTTAAGAGCTGCGCTCAAATCGGGATGCTGTACAATATATTCATAAAGAGCAGAGAGAATGAGATTGCATGAAAAACTTATAATGACAGGAGTGTAGCGCCACTTTCTAGATAAATACTTGATATACTTTCTGGAGATATTTATATCATTATACTTCGATTTTAAGAATTGATTAAGTATGGTATATCCTGCGTTTTCATATTCAAATTTATTATCGGCCACAGGAGAGTAATCTTTGAAAACATTAGGATTTTTTGATTGAGAAACCACATAACATCCGACTATCTTGAAAATATTTGTGAGTGAATTTTCTTTGCCCCAAATGCCATGGCCCATAGAGAAGAATCTTGCTTCACTTTCTGACATATTAGATCTGAGATATTTTTTTGACATCTTAGTACTCCGTTTCTCTTGTGATAGTAAGTTTAACAGGTGTTTATTATAAGCTGTGTGACTGTTTTGGCAGTAAAAGCTATGCGCGCAGACTTAGGTTTCTTCTTATTTTCCTAATGTGTCGATTTAGAGATTAGGGACAAACAATATGACAAAATTGCAGAAAAAATAGTGGGCAAAAGAAGATTCGATAACCAAGCTTTATCAGTGAGAACCATAGCAAGCCAGCCTCCATTGGGATTTTGTTCCGAATAAAAAATAATACAAGCGAACAGGAGAAAAACAAAAAAAGATATACCGCCCGCGAGAACACCACGATACAATGCACATTTATTATAAGTCGTGGAACCATCATAGTGAAGAATGACAGCGAGTCCAAACATGACTAAGGCATAATTTGAAACCATGATGGCAATACAAGTAGCGGCTAACGGGAAAGTTATATAAATCGTATTATAGAAAAAGCATCCGAAAATAAGGAAAATAGCAGCTACCACACATAATAAAATAATAAGAATTTTTGATTTCATATAATAACCTTCTATCCTATTTAATAAAAAATAACACGGAACATCTCAATTAGTGAAATGGGGAATACATACAGCAACGTTTTGAAAGTTTCGATTTAGAAGAAAACAAGATTCGACTTTTTTTAGACCGAGTATAGGTTATACTTATCTATGGGTCGGGTGCTATCAGCGTGGCGATATGACATGCAAGATCTTTGATGACAGTTAGGTTGTGATCTGGCATCAAAAAACAACCAGCCGGGGCGGGACCGACATAGCACCCGACCCATTCTCATTTTTGAAATTTCTCCTTTTGCTGTTCAACCAAAGCCATTTTTTTGGCCTTTCTAGAGAGAAGTTTATAGGATATCATTTTATCTGTAACACGTTTGTCTACTTTAGGCTTATAGAAAAGATGCTTTTGAGCTATGCGTGAGATCATGTAACAGATAAATGGATCGTCCTTATACTTTTCTCGTAAGGCATGAGCGCGTTCCACAAAGACATCCGAGTTACCCACATTTTCGCACATCATGAGATTGTGAATTTCGTGATTTGAGTTTGGTAAGGGTACACGATCAAGAACTCCAATTGTGTTTCGATTAGCAGAGTTGTATGCAATGTCGTTCATTACATTGAGACTAAGGGTAGTAGCTGCGCTACTGAGCATATTTTGTAGGTCGGCTCGGCTGATTCGTTCGTCTGGAGCAACTTCTGCCACATACTTTTCCAAATCACTGATGATCTCATCGTAGTGCTCTTGGTATGGTTTTAGAGCAGCATAGAGAATTTTCTGGGGAGCCTCATACAGAATTTTTAACATGACATCTAAATCTTCTGCTTCGAGGTTGCCATATTGGTCTACAAGCATTCGGCCAAGAAGGCGCACATAGCACAGGGCGCGTAGAACTTTGTACTTCTCTTTGTTGACATCTTCCTCATTGAAGTCAAAAATATCTCGGAATTCAATGACGTCGTGCCGCTGTTTTTCAATTTTTTCTACTTCTCTTGTAGCTTCTTCGCGCTCCTCATGGCTTGGAATACATGCGGGCTTTGCTACCGTACATGATATGAAAGGAATGTTGTTTTCATCAAAGCTTAATTCGGGATAATCCACAAGAAGTTCAGAAGCTTTGGATGCGATTTCAATGATGATGCGGGTGTTGCTCCGAATATAAGACAGAAAGAGAATGATTGTCCTGTTGATTCCGAAGCATATGTGATTCATGACGTAGGTTATATCATCTAAATAATGGGAGTCCCGCTTGTTGATATCCCGATTGGCATTACGTTCGATTTCTCGATTTATATATTTTGCAACGAAATAGGCGTATGTGTTATTATCGCGAAATGAGATGTCATATGCGCTTTCAGACTCGACAAAGATACCGGCATTCTTGCATACAGAGACAAAGGGTTTTACTTCAATATCTATCAGGTGAGTTTTATTATATTCGATGATCGCTTTCTCAATATAGGCAATAGATATTTTTGTAGTACGCCACTCAAAATACATTTCGTGGGCGATCGTTTCCAGAGCAGATAAATATGGATTGATTTTATCTTTGGCATAGGTGATCATGGCCTGACGGATGTTTGTCTCGAATACAATTGTCAGGGATTTTGTGCCTTTGTCATCATCAGAGTTTTGGGCATAAAACTGAATGTAAGGGATTAGCGCCCCTGGCTGCAAGGACACAAAACTTGCCTGGCATTGAACGACATAGTCAAGTATGGCGGTAACATTTGAAACGCGATCAGACTGGTTGATGCGGGGAAGCTGACAAATGCTTTCGATTAGTTCATCACGCTTTCCTTTGTAAAACGGGACTATCTCTAACGAGCCCAGCTCCTCATCACGGATGCGGCCTTTGACTACATCGACGAGATCCACATGCAGAGGTTCTTTGGTTGAATAGATAAGCAGGCCACCCTTGCTGATAATGTAATTCATGAGGTTTTCGCGAGCTTTTTCACTTTTGATCATATCGATATTGTCAACGAATATGATCCGCTTTGAAAAGCTCTTTTGCATATAGGACTCGAAACCGTCGGGAGACTCACCGTACTGATCTTCATACAGCCCTTGGAACATCTTCTCAATTTTGCTATCACGATAGTCCTTTTGCTCTAAATACAGGGGGAAAAAGCCTTTTTTGACGGATTCCGCATAGAGATACTTCAGCAAGGATGTCTTGCCAGCATTGCTCGGACCGCTAATGCTGATTATTTTGGCTTTGGATACTGCGTCGAATAATGCGTCTGCATCAAGAGCCTCGGGAATAGTGCTGTTGTCCTGAAAAAGCCCCCCGTCCGGGACGAGCTTAGGAAATACATAATAGTTAGTGAAGTGCTCAGAAAGGCCGGACCGATCCGATAACAATTTGTCGAGATATTCTCTGGTTGGCTGAATCGTGGAACGGAATCGTGGAACTTTCATTTCCTTTTCTTTTGAGAAAATCTCGCTGTCCTTATGCCAGACAAACTCATAGAGGTTCATATAATCTGTTTCACTGTCAAGGATGACGGTATTGAAAGAACAGTCATCGTCGTCGGGGCGTAGACTGAATTTCCCACCCTTGATAATATTGGAATGTGCTCCATTATCGGATGTAATGCTTACCCCCTCAGATATATGATCGTGTCCATAGAAAACTAAATCATTTCTATAGAGGGCCTTTTGAAGCATTTGCCGGCTGTTCCACTCAAAATGTTCATGACTGTGGTGCATTATTGTGATCATGAAGTCACAGCCAGGGGTTCGGCGCAAGACAGCTTCCGCTTCGCCGGGGAAGAAATGCGCTTCTTTATCGTCGTGAGAAAGCGTTGAGAAGGGAGCGGAATTTAACATACAGAAACTGATTTTCATGTCTCCGTAATCAAAATCCTTCGCATCGTATAAATGATTTCCCTTGAAGCAGTTTTTGCTGTCAGCGTAAACGAAAAAATCCTTCATTTGCTGAAGCTCTTCGCTAATGTGATCAGCCTTAATCCAGCTCTGAATATCAGTAATTCCACGCCCCTTAGGAGAAAGTGCAATGTCATGATTGCCTGGAACGACAATCAAGGGGACAAATTGATCCAACTCCGTTCCAAGAACACTCAGAAATCGACCAAGCACTCCTCTTGCAGATCTGTATTCATTGGGGTAAGCGTGATCTGCCAAATCTCCGGAGCAAAGGAGAACCGCGTGGTCGAAAGAATCTAAGGTCCGTATTGCGTCAATTGCTTTGTCAATACGATTAGATTTGCTTTCATGAGCATATCCGAGACAATGCATATCGCTGATTTGAATTAAGGCTACCCGCATAATATCTCTCGCTTTCTGATTTATATTTGTTGTAAGGGAAGAGCCGACAGCGGCTTGCTGCGGTGATAGCTGTCGTGCAAAAATGCTGAATAAACGGACCGCTTGACGGTTGGCAACAAACCATCGCGCCATAGTCTGAGACGCATACTTCTCTAAAGTGTTAATGTGTTGAAAGATGATGAATGTTTCCTTATTTGCCATAATTTTATGAAAACGGTATGTTGACCAAAATGATAGAACTAAAATAGTGCAAAAAGCATATTGGGGAATAAAATCAAAGAGGCATAATATTAAATTTAACTGAGTTACTAGAGAACAAATACACCTACCAAAATAAATCAAAGAGCCGCATCCTTGTTGCGCCATCAGGCAACAGAGGAGCGGCTTTTCATGTTTGCCAGCGAAGGAGCCATAATAGGGCTATCGGCAGGAGATACCTATTAGCGAAATAACGCTAAAATTTTCAAAAATTGGCGTTTTATCGCTAAGCGCGGGGGTTTCTGTTGTTAGAATGAACCTGCCAATATTGAGTGGGAGGAGGGAGCTCGTATTACGCTGACGAATTTGATCGCAGACCGTATCAACCAACTGCGAAAGGCCAGAAAGCTTTCGGTAAATAAGCTTGCGGATATAAGCGGACTGCCCTACTCGACGGTCAACAGCATTCTGCGAGGAAAATCGAAGACTCCGAATCTTGGGACGATATTTCGTATCTCTTCGGCACTCAATATGACAATCGTGGAATTCCTTGACGTGCCGGAGATATTGGAGTATTCTTTTGATGATATGGAAGATACTGACGAGGATAATGCGCTGAAGGAGGGAGATTCATAATGGGAGACTATGCCCAAAATGATTTCGACGCCCTATACCGCAATAGATATGATTACCTGCTGCGCTTGGCCTACCGGTCTACTAAGAATTATCACGATTCCGAGGACCTGGTAGACGAAGCGTTTGTTGTTTATTTGCAAAAGTCCGCTACCATACATATCAGCAATCCGAATGCGTACTTGGTAAAAGTCCTGTCAAACCTGATATGCAACTACCAAAGGCTGAAGATACATGACAATATTCCGCTGAGCAGCATATTGGAGAATGAACTTGGCGTGGACGGGCTGAAAAGAGGATTGGCAGATGCTCTTCCGAGTGGGCTGCTGCCGTGGGAACGCGAGATACTGCTGATGCGGTTTGAGGAAGAACTCCCATATGCTGAGATTGCGGAGCGGCTACAACTCAAAGAGGTGAGCTGCCGCGCAAGACTGGTGAGAGCGAAGGCACATTTTGCGGAGCTCAGGCAGGAAGAAAAATAATTATGATGATAGCAACATTTTGCCGGGGTATAGACACATTACCAGTAAGGGGGTGCCAAAGTGTTAAAGATGTTTAGAGGTCGTGAGAACGGCTCGCGTGGTGGAGCCTGCCGTGATAGCGCTCAAATTTCAAGGCATCTTGAGGAAGCGGATACCGAGGCTTTACTTGATGAACTGATGGAGCTGACCGAAGCGGCGGCCAATGGCGATGTGGACCTCGAGAAAATCGACGCGTACCTGAATGCGCTGGACGAGAAGGACCCACTGCCATTTGAGATCGATACCGAAGCGGCACTGACAGATTTTCACAATAAGCACGGACTGCTGATAAAGGAATCACGCGCAGCCCACCGGAGACATTTGAAAACCAAGCGGACTGCTTCAAAAATCGCCGCTGCTATTGCCGTTGTGTGTGTGACAAGCTCGCTGGTTGCGGAGGCGTGCGGGATAGATGTATTTGGCACGATCGCGCGATGGACGAGCGAAGTATTTCATTTTGGACAGAACGAGACGCCGTATGCCGAGGTGGGCAACTACCCAATCGAAATCGGGGAGACGAAAGAATACGATACAGTTCAGGCTGCGGTAGATGCGCTGGAGATTACTGACCCACTGATGCCGAATTGGGTGCCAGAACGATATGAGTCCCCTAATGTTAGCGTGCATAGAGAAGCGTCGGGCATAAGCATTCATGTAACTTATGAATCGGAAACCAATGCTTTGAAATTTCAATATAGAGAGGCATCACGGGCAGATCAACAGTTGATTGAAAAAGATTCGGCTATGGAACATAGCTATCTTGCGGGGAATATTCTGCATTATATTATTGCCGATAAAACGGAAACAAAAATTCTGTGGGCAAACGGAAACTTTGAATGCAGAGCAAGCGGAGATATCTCGGAGCAGGAAGCGAGGGAGATTATAAAATCGATATATACAGGGGATTAACATGAGACTAAAGAAATTTACTTTGATTTTCCTTGTGAGCGTATTACTTATTTTGCAATGTAGCGTAATAACCTCGGCACGGTCAAGCGATTATCTGGATGCGTATGGCGTCTATTTGACACCACAAAGTGGTGGAAAAATCGTATTTACCGCGGATGTAAACGCATTGAGAGATATGACAAAGGTAGGGGTGACAAGGCTCTATTTGTATGAGTCAAAGGATGGCGAGAATTTTTACCTAAAAAAGAGTTACTTCTACGAAGACTATCCCCTTATGATGAGTTCGGGGTTGTATTATTACAAAGATATTATCACATACAATGGTACGCCGGGGTATAAATATTATGCTAAGGCGTATTGTTATGCCAGCGATAGCACGGGGTACGATGAAAAGCCATATACAACGGCTATCAAAACTGCGATCCGGTAACCGATTTCAAACAGAGTAGGGTAAGACTATTATTTAAGAAACGCGCAGACAGTCGGTAACGACAGCCTGCGCGCTTTTCTGCACTGAATAGACTATCAACTTGCGTTCGCTGCCGGGGGCCTCCGTTGTTCATTCTGAATTGTCGAAACAAAAAATAGATATTTAGGAGGAACTACAATGCGTGAAGACATCAGAATGAAGGTCCTGGACTTGTTAAAGACCTACCCGGACAATATGCGGAAGATTGCGCAGCTCAACTATGAACTGGCGCACCCATCGCAGATATCCGCGACGGAAATGCTGGAGGCGATGGCCTTTAAGAAGGGGAACGGCGAACGCCATTCCGTTGGTGAGGTATCCGATAAGACGCTCTACATTGCAATGAACTATCGGAATGAGGCTTTTCGGGAGAACCGTGAAGTGTTTAAGGATTATCATAGCATGTTGGTCCCATTGGAGCGTGAGACTGAGCGGCTGCGGTATTACATCTCGCTGCTCGATCAGAGACAGGCGGAGGTGATCCGGCTCTATTATTTTGAGCAGGAGTCATGGGACGCAATCTCACAGAAGATGGGGCTTACACCAAAACCTCTTCGTCGGCTTCGCGATGCCGGAATTGACCGCCTTGCAGAAATGTATGAGCTTTCCGGTAAGATTCCGTAATGCTGCGGAGGCTGCGCCTGCGATTGTCAGCCATCTGGCGGGATAACTAACAGAAGTGAAAGGTGTCCTCCGGCGTTTTCACGCCGGAGGACACGAGAACAATTAGCTTGTTGTTACTTTCTACAATGGCAGTGATCTGGCTCAGATAATAGAGGTGACGGTGCGTTTTTTAACACCATCGTTAAAAAAGTAATAATTTCACAATACAAATGTGATTAACAAAATGGGCCTGTAGTACATCAAATAACAGAAAAACAATATTATATCTGGCACAGCTACCATGCTCCATGCGTAATGATGTTGCACGAATGTCTATAGTATGATATATTTAAAAAGCGTTTCAATTCCTGCCTAAAGAATGTCTTATGGTGAACGAAGGACTGAAGTGACTCTATGAGGAGATGAAGAACTGAGGCATAATTGCTAACTGTCTAGAGATTGCTGGAAACAAGATATAATTCGTGGAAAGCCTTTCGTACATCCGGTGATAGACATAATCGACATTGTTCAGTTTGGGGTGGGCTGCAGCGGCAATCTGTAACCCTTTGCAAAAACGTTAAATATGCGTTGGATGCAGGAACGCAATGCCGGGGGTGCGTGTTTTGCTGGAAAGCAGATGAAATGACTACGCTCAATTAAGGAGCGTATTGGCAGTGCTGCTGAGCCTCGAAACCAAGTGAACTGGATTTGAATTCACTCGACCACAAGGGAAGCTATGCGGTAAAGAATTTTAAAAATGCCTTTTGGGGGGAATGTAATAATGATTAGGAAGCAGATTATCGCTACATCCGGAATAGACTGCCAAAATCAACAGCTTTCATTAAAGACTTTAGCTGAGTATGCAGAGACCTTGTCGTCCAGATCAACGGCAATGCGTATGGGGATCAATCATGATTGCACTATGCTTCCAGTAGGAAAGGTTCTGTCCGGATCATTAAAGCGACTTGATAATGGCGAAATTGCACTCGAGACGCTAATCGATGACTTTGCAGACGCATTTTTGCCTTGCGAAGGTCCAAATGGGGAAACGCTATATTATGCCAAGAGTTCTTATGATTCCAGACCGTTTGTGGATTTCCAATCGGAATCGCGAAATGAGCTTACTGTTTTGATTAATCCCCTTAATTTTGATCAAGAAGACTACAATGGGATAGTAGCTTATTTGCATGATCAATGTGATGCAAAAGTAGAAACAACGTTTGCCAAAAGCTTGATCCCCACACCAGAAGTGGTATTCTGTTTTGCTACGGGTTACTTGATTGCTATACTGGGCAAACAGACTTTGAGCAAAACAATGGACAAACTCTCGGATGCGATATCGGACGATCTCTTGAAGTGCTACACTTCCATAAAAAAACTATTGGTTGGATTGCGAAAAAAATAATTTCTTGCGGACAGACTGCCTACATATTTACCGAACCTAATCAACCTATAGAACTGGTTGTAAAAGCTCGGAAAGGAGAGACAGTCTTAATAGCACTCAATTCACTGAAGGAATATAATGTTTTCAATACAGTTCAACGGTTTAATGACTATACAAATGGAAATTTAAATAAGATTCAGTTTGTATACGATGAAACTGAAGGAAAGTGGGAGATGAGCTATCTTACGACTGTTACCGGGCAAGTAATCGGTACAGAAAAAAGTTATAGATGTACCATCCAAATGTATCGTTCGACATTGAAGAGCCCCACGGCTGGGTTCTCTGTCGGCGGTACGGCGACCTTTAGCAACTCAGAAGATGTCGAAAGTGATGAATAAAATCGGAACAGAGAGATCTGTTTCGATTATACCTTACCGCACGGAACTCTTGAGGAATGGTTATGGGCTTTGACTACTCTACCCCAGCGATTATTAAATGGCAACTCGATAATTTTATGGATGTTATCGATGAATTTGAAAGTATATTTGCGGATACAGTGCATCACAAAGTTTGTGTGGGTCAAAATTATGAAACCATATTACTACACATAGTTGGAAAATCTATGGTTACAGTCAGAGAAATTCTGACGCTATGTGCCCACGGTTATCCGGACGGAGCATTGTCCTTGGGACGAAATCTTTATGAACAGATGATTGTTATCTCCTTTTTTGAGATGCACAAAGATGATGTAGACTTTCAAGAATATGTTGATGACTTCTTCTTGAACTATGAAGTGCAAAGGAATAAATGCTTTCGGGACATAGACCGGTATATCCCTGATGATGGTAGAACTGCATTAGAAGTGGAGTGGGAGAACCTCAAAAAGCATACGAAACGAAAATTACACGGAGACTATTGGTGGACAAACCATAATTCATTTTCGGAACTTGTAGAGCATATCATGCAGGGTCAGACGGATAAATGTATGTACAAATTTTGGGGAGTTCACTACATGAGGTATAAGCGGGCTTGTATTGCATTACACGCAGGTTGCATGGGTAACTCTATCAGGATTGGCAGCAACACTGCGTCCAATGTTGTTGACACGTCTCCTTCTGTATATGGACAAAGTACACCTCTGGTTTATGCGGCTGTGTCTTTAATCGCTATCGTTGGGGTCGCTTGTTCTACATTCCAAATTGATAATACAAAACACTTAGCATCATTAAATGAATTAGCTGTTTTTTATCAGAAACAGGAAAAAGGAGACATATGTGAGTGAACTACGACAACATTGGCGAGTGTTCTTCTCGTTGTTCTTTATATAAATGGAAGCATAGTGACCTTTTGACAAATTTGAAATTTGCGGTAAAAGGCAACGCCCTCATTATGCCCTTCAAAGTCCCCTGAAAAGGACCTTGAAAGTCCCTACTGGATAGTGCTATGATTATCCTGCAAATAAAGGATGTTCTCTGATGCTGCGGCATCGGAGAGCATCCTTTTTTGCGGCAAAAACGCGGAAACCGAAAGGAGAATGACCCTTTTTGGAATTATGCGATCAATTGTGCGGTAAGGAAGGGTAGACATGAGAGAAAAACCGTTTGCGGATTATCCGGATATTGTAAATATTGATCAGCTCAGAGAGATGCTGGGGGGCGTTGGCTACAAAGCAGCATACTGCTTGCTGCATGATGGGAGCATACGCTGTTTCAAGATAGGAAAAGCCTTCCGTATCCCAAAGGCCAGCGTTATTGAGTATTTACATGAGAAACCGAAAATTTAAATGCTTACGGCGCCCAAAATAAAGTCTTGCGCGTCATTGTTCCTGCGGGTTCGATATGCTAAAATGACATTGTCATTGGCAGAAATTCCGCTGCTACGAAAAGGGAGGTAAACAAAATGGTAGCAGGTCATCTGCAAGAGAAAAAAGGATTATTTTATGTGGTGCTTAACTTCATTGATGCAGAGGGAAAAAGAAAATCGAAGTGGATCTCAACGGGACTTCCGGTAAAGGGGAATAAGCGCAAAGCGGAGGCGGTGTTGCTCGCAGAACGGCAGAAATATCAGTCTGGTGATTATTGCCTTGCAGCAGATGCAAATATGCTTTTTGCGGACTATATGCTCTATTGGCTCAGACAGGTAAAGACGTCTGTAGATGTGACGACCTATGCTGGCTACAAGACGAATGTGGAAAAACGCATAGTGCCTTTTTTCCGCAGGCGAAAGGTCACGCTGGGCGGGCTGCGAGCCGGAGACATCCAAGACTTCTACACCTACTGCTCGGTTGAATTGGGGATCAGCAACAATACGATCATCAAGTATCATGCCAATATCAGCAAGGCTTTGAATGATGCCGTCCGGATGGACAAGATCCCGATGACTCCTGTGAAACGCGGTATGCGTCCCAAAATGACGGAGCATATCGGAAAATTTTATACGCTGGCAGAGGTCGAGAAACTGCTTGCGTGTATAAAGGGGGATGGCGCAGAGTTCCCGGTTCTGATGGCGGCGTTCTACGGACTTCGGCGCGAAGAGATCATGGGGCTCCGCTGGCAGTCGATTGATTTTGACGGGAATACGATTACCATCAGCCATACGGTCGTGCAGGTCAATATTGACGGCAAGAGCACCGTCATTGCAAAGGACCGTGCAAAGAGCAAAAAGAGCTACCGCACGCTGCCGTTAGTTCCGCAGTATCGCGAGCTGCTGCTGCGGATGAGGGAACATCAGGATGCTTGCCGGGAGCTTTGCGGTAATTGCTATTTTGAGAGCGACTATATTTACGTAAATGATCTTGGACAGCCGTTCAAACCCAACTATGTGACGCAGCATTTCAAGCTGTTTCTGAGGAATAACGGCCTGCGGGAGATCACCTTTCACGAACTGAGGCATACCTGTGCAAGCCTTCTGCTCAAGAGTGGAGTTTCGATGAAGGACATTCAGGAATGGCTGGGTCACAGTAGCTACAGCACGACCGCAAATATCTATGCGCATCTGGACTCAACCGCAAAGAAAATTACGGGCGATGCGATGCAGGGAAATGTGGATATCAGCGCAAATGTTGCAGCGAAAAGCCGAGCAAGAACGCAAAAAAGGGAAGAATTTAGGAGAGAACTGGGGTAAAAATGAGAAATGACTTGGTTTCTCCAAAACGGAAAAACCCAGTCATTTCAGGTGGTGCCGGTGGTGGGACTCGAACCCACACGGAGTCGCCCCCGGCGGATTTTGAATCCGCTACGTCTACCATTCCATCACACCGGCGATAACAAAAGCTATTATAGAGGACGCTGCGTCGATTTGCAAGATAAATTTTTCCGGCAAAAGCGCAAAAGGGGACTACCCTTTTTATGCGGCTTGTGCTATGCTATACTCTGTATCGGTAGAATATGCCCAAAGCGGGTCAAGGGAGGGGAAAGCATGGCGGACCACGGCAGAAAATTTGCCCGCGCGCTGGCGCTTGCGGCGCTTTGCCTGCTGCTCGGCGGCTGCGCGACGAACGTCTCGACCGACAAGCTCTATGCCTTGCCGAGCCTTCCGGCGGAATACGCCTCGCTCGAAGCGGAGATCAACGCCCTGCTCTCCGACGGCGCGGAGCACGCTGCGCCCATCTCGGGCAGTAACCTCCAGAGCGTGCAGATGGTCGATCTCGACGGCGACGGCGTAGAGGAGGCGGTGGCCTTCTTCCGCAAGGCGACGGACGAGCGGCCCGTGAAGATCTACTTCTTCCGCTCCAACGGCGACAGCTACGAGCAGATGGCCCTCATCGAGGGGACCGCCAGCTCGATCTACTCCATCACGTACTATGACCTCGACGGCGACGGCCGCCGCGAGATCCTTGTCGGCTTCAAGAGCGGCACGGAGCTGCAGGTGCTCGCCGTTTACACCCTGCGCGGCAGCGAGCCGCTCAACCTGCTCACCACCGCCTACCTCCGCTACGCCGTGAGCGATCTCAACGGTGACGGCCGGCAGGAGCTGACGGTGCTCTACAGCGGCGAGGAGAACCGCTGCATGGCGGACTGCTACACCTGGGACGACCGCGAGCTGAGCTGCATCTCGACGCTCGAGCTGTCCTTCTCTGCGTCCGAGCTTTCGCGCGTGGCGGCGGGCGCTCTTTCGGATGGGCAGCAGGCGCTCTACGTCACCGGCGTGGCGGATAACAGCGTGGCGGCCTACGATATCCTGACCGTGAAAAACGGCGTTCTGCGCAATGTCACGCAGAACACCGCCTCCTCCGCCGCGGACGGCGGCTTCCGCTTCCTCTCGCTCTATCCGACCGACATCGACGGCAGCGGCGTGATCGAGATCCCCGAGCCGGTCCCCTTCCCGCCGCTCGATGAGGAGAGCGAGACCTACTACCGCATCCTCTGGCGCGATTACGACAGCGCGGGAAAGAGCGAGGTCGTGTGCCGCACCTTCCACAACGCCGCCGACGGCTGGAGCCTGCTCCTGCCGGAGGCGTGGGACGAGCGGGTGTCGCTCCTGCGCGCCGGAACGCCCGATGAAAACGCGGTCCTTTTCTTCTGCCGCGGCAGCGACGGACAGCTGCAGCCGTTTCTGGAGATCTGCGCCCTCACGGGCAGCGCCCGCGAGGAGCACGCCCGGCGCGGCGACCGCTTTGTGCTCGCCCGACAGGTCGAGACCGTTTACACCGCCGAGCTCCTGCCCTGCGACGACTGGGACGGCGCGGTCGACGAGGAGACCGTGAAGAAGAGCTTCAGCCTGATCGTCGCCGAGTGGACGACGGGCGAAAACTGAGAAAGGAACCGAGATACGATGAAAAAAGTGTTGGTCCTGGAGGATGAGTCCAGCATCCGCAGCTTTATCGTCATCAATCTGATCCGCGCCGGCTATGAGGTCGTGGAGGCCGAGACGGGCGAGGAGGCGCTGGAAAAGCTCAGCGAGAATCCCGATGTGCGCGTCACGCTGCTCGACATCATGCTGCCGGGCATCGACGGCTTTGAAGTCTGCCGCCGCGTGCGCGCGGCCTACCCGCACATCGGCATCATCATGCTCACCGCCCGCTCGCAGGAGATGGACAAGGTCACGGGCCTGATGACCGGCGCGGACGACTATGTCACAAAGCCGTTTTCCCCAGCGGAGCTGACGGCCCGCGTCGACGCGCT
>OGES01001543.1_pt1 | contig 17878 bp, 19 predicted proteins | sample 1570711 | NCBI WGS metagenome assembly OGES01 (sample SAMEA2582133, study PRJEB24529) | metagenome | biome: Human gut stool | place: China | collected 2011 | reverse complement strand
CCGACCAGGCAAACCGACGCTGACTAATCAAGACAATGCCGTAAATAGCCAGTCCCCAAACCGTGCTCAGCCAGATCAGCCATAGACAAAGACATCCAAGACTCCCCAGCAGGACCAGGGGATGCGCCGCTAAAAGCTCCATGGCCGTCAGCTTGGAGACGACTGGTACCTGCCCTTGCTGCATCAGATTGGTCATGATCAGTTTAAAAAGCGGCCCGACGATTACTTGATCAATCAGCACGATCATCAATAAAAAGCCGCTATAGCTCAGCCAATGACCAGTATATTCGGCCAGATTGGCTTTGATTTTTCCCATCAACAAATATCCTCTCAATTATAATTCATTACCATCTTAACCCAGGCCGCCGCAAAGTAAAAGGACTCGCTCGTTTGATACGAGGAGTCCTTTGCTGCTTTTCTTAGTTTTGCTGTTTTTCTGCCTTGAAACCATGCTTTTGTGCATTTGCATAAAAGGCCCAGGCAACCAGGCCAAAGAAGATTGGTCCAAATACCGTCCAAACTGCGGTTTGATAGTCATGATCCAAGATTGGCTGCAGACAGGTAAAGATAATGCCGATCGCTACGACCAGCCAAACGATCGCTGAAACCCAGTTGGCCGCCCGCTGCGTCTTAAAGAACACAAATGGCCGATCCAGGTCCTTGATCTTCTTAAAGAATGGGAAGGCCCCGACTAAGAACAGGTATGGTGCCGAGGTTGCCACGTTGGACATATCAGTCAGAATCAGATAAAACTGTTGCGCGGCCGAACCGCCAAAGCTGACGGCAAAGATGATCACACAGATGACAATTGCCTGCATCCACATGGCAAAAGCTGGCATATCATGCTTGTTGAGCTTAGTCATCTTAGCTGGCCAAAGTCTTGGATCAGAGCCCATGATAAAGGACTTGATCGGTGAATAGACCATCACGAAGAATGAGCCAATGTAAGCCAGCCACATTGCCAGACCGGTAAACCGCGTGAGGAGATTGCCCAGCAGCACCGCCGTGGCATGCGACAGCCCCAAAGAACTGCCCAAGACCAGCCCGACGTTGTTCATCAGGGCGTAGGAGATGTTGCCAAGGTTGACGTTTTCTTTACCTAAAACGCGCTCCCAGTTGGTTGACATCCCCCACATAAAGATCATCAACGCATACAGAACCGTAATTACGATCATGCCGATCATCAATGCTCTTGGGAACGTCTTTTCTGGCTTTTCAACCGAATCCATGACGCCCCCCATTGACTCCATGCCACCATAGGCAAAGACGGCATAGACCATGAACGAAACGACGGCGACGCCAGATTGGAACTGTGGATTAGGCGAAGCAACAAACGAGTGCAGGCCATGAATCGGCTGCATCATCGCGCCATGATTGCAGATCCAGATGATTAGACTGGCGACAATAAAGACACCGCTTAAGATCATGACGAAAGTTCCGCCCACGGCCCCAACCTTGGCAATCTTGTCGACCCCGCGGCTGCCCATGTAGGTAACGAAAATCATCCACAAGATAGCCAAAATGCCGACAAACTGCGTGGAGGTCAAGCCAAAGAAATTCCAGTTCTGCGTTTTGTCTGAACCAAAGAAAAAGGCTGACATTGGAATCCAAACCTTGGCAGCTGTCGAGACCATCCAGACAACCCATGAACACAGCCAGATAAAGGTTCCGATAAAGGCCATCTTTTCGCCAATTGAAACCTTCAGCCATGAATAGATGCCCCCTTTGGCACTCTTCAAAGCCGAGCCGTATTCAGCAAACATCAAAGACGATGGCAGGAAAAAGAACAAAGCTGCCAGAATATACCAAATAATCGAGGCATAGCCCATTTGATCATAAGCAACGGTCGTATTGGCGAAACCAAATACGCACGTAAAAATCATCATGGTCAAATTAGCCAGCCCGATTTTCTTTTTATCTTGCTCCATTGCAAAATAACCCCTAACTTAATGAATAATTGCTGCCTAAACCAGTTAAGCTTATATGCATAATTATACTACTTTTATTTGATTTTAGGGGCAAAAGCAGAAAACAGATCCCACTTTTTGTTTAAACCAACAAAAAAATCTTAGATAAAACGAATATAAAATGTATTTTATACGCACATTCCCAGCCAGGCAAATCCCAGCCCACCCAGTACGCTGATCAGCATGTATCCCCACCAGCGAGCGGTTTTGCCTTCATCAAGCATCGCCAGCAGCTCTGTATTAAAGGTTGAAAAAGTCGTATAGCCACCCAATAATCCAGTCGTTAAAAAAAGGCGCAGACTATCCGTCATTGCAATGTTTGACAGCCACCCAATCAAAAAAGAGCCGGTCAGATTAATGAATAAAGTTGCGATTGGCCAGCCAGATCGGCCCCATTTTTTCCAAGTCAGCGTCAAGATCCAGCGCAAGGCTGCCCCCCAGCTGGCTCCCAAACCGATTAAAAGTATTTCCGTCATGGTTTTACTCCTGATTCAAGCGCAGTGCCAGTTTAAAGCCGCCTAGTGCCATCAAAAAGCCGCCCAGCAGGTTAATCGTCAAAAAGCCGACGCCAGCCAAAAAAGAATGCTGCAGCAGTTGAACCGACTGCAGCGAAAACGTGCCAAACGTCGTAAAAGAACCGACTAAACCAGTACAGATTCCTAGATTCAGCCAGCCGGTCAGCTGCTCTTTTAAGACGGCATGATAGGTTAGAAAAGCCAGTAGAAAACTACCAGCCAGATTAACCAGAATCGTCCCCCAAAAGCTGCCCCAGAGCTGACCGCAGCCTGCGCGCAGACAGCCACCGACAAATGCAAACAGCATCACGCTAAGCAGATTTTTAGTCAAGATTACTCACTTCCTTTTGAATTCAAACAGTCTGTTTAAGCTTATCATAGACTGTTCAAGCCAGATCATGAGTTCTATAATTAATTCGATCAATAAATTGAAATGAGGTCTCAACCTATGAAAATGCGTCGTATCGATCACGTCGTCCTAACCGTCAGTGATCTTGAACAGTCCCGACGTTTCTATCATGAAGTCTTTGACATGCCGGTAATCGACCAGCAGACCAAGCCTGGTGTCGTTACCCTGCGCTGTGGGCATCAGCTGATTCGCCTGCAAAAAGCCGATCGTGATGCCCTGGTAGCCCGCAAACCAACCGTTGGCAGTGCGGATCTCTGCTTGGTTGCCAATGACCCGATTGATGCTATTTTGCATCACTTAAAAAGCTACTATGTCGATGTAATTGCCGGCCCAGTTGATCGGCTTGGCGCAGAAGGTCCCATGCAGTCGATCTTCCTGCACGATCCCGACCAAAACCTGATTGAAATTGCAGTTTATGAAAATAAATAATTTCTACTTGGCAAATTAAAAAAATAGGCTTAAACTTTTAAAGCTTATCTTAAATTTCAAGAGGTGAAGAAAAGTGAGTGAAGCTATTTACATGCGCAAGGCTACTTTAAACGATCTGGATACGGTAATGGAAATCGTTGAAAATGCCCGCGCGCTTTTGAAGGCTGACGGTAGCGAACAATGGCAGGGAGAAGACGGCTACCCGACGCGCTTGACCTTTCAAATGGATATTGAAGGCGGCTGCTGCTGGCTTTTGATGTATGGCAACGAAATCGTTGGGACGGCAACTCTGATGACGCAAGGCGATGCTCATTACATGCATATCGTCAATGGTAAATGGAATCGTCCTGGTCACCCGTTTGCCACGATTCACCGCGTTGCAATCTCTGGCAAATACCGCGGTAAGCATTTTGCCAACTACATTATGAGCCATATGATCACGCTGGCTTATGACGCTGGGGTCCGCAACTTCCGCATTGCTACTCACGATAAAAACGACCGTGTTCACAACCTGGTGCAGAACTTCGGCTTCGTTAAGCGGGGACAAGTCTACACCGGCCCAACCGATCGCGACCTGCGCAACGTCTATGAACTGAATCTCGACTAAAAACAAGTACTCTTCGTCAACGCGGGGAGTGCTTGTTTTGCTATAATGAAGCTAATGATTTATCAAATAAGGACGTGATTTTTCTGAATGAAGAAAATACAACGATCAGCCAAAAGACTCGTCTCAAGCAGATCATTAAAGTCTTAAATCAACATTCGTTTCTAACCAACTTTTATCGGCAAAAACACCCAGAAGAGATCCGGCAGGCTTTAGAGGAGCTGGGGCCAACCTTTATTAAGATCGGTCAGCTGCTGTCGACTCGCCCCGATCTGGTCTCACCAGACTACATCAAGGAACTGCGTCAGCTGCAGGATCAGGTTGACGTTGACTCATATGCGACCGTTGAACAGACTTTTGAAGAACAGACCGGCAAGCGGATTGAAGATGTTTTTCAGACATTCGATCAGACGCCTTTTGCCTCAGCTTCAATTGGACAAACGCATCATGCTACGCTTTTTGATGGTACGAAAGTCGTCGTCAAGGTCCAGCACCCTGCCGTTACTCAGTTGGTGCAGACCGATCTGGCATTGTTTAAACGCGCGTTAGGCATGGCCGAGCACGTTCCAATTGATTTTTCGGTAATTGATCCTAAACGAGTTTTAGACGAGCTGAGTACATCTTTGCTTCATGAGATTGATACGACGACTGAGGTTCAAAACGGCCAGGAATTTTACCGGTTCAACAACGGCTTTGATATCATCGAAGTGCCCAAAGTCTATCCTCAGTACTGCACGCAAAAGATTCTGGTCAATGAAGCCATGCCGGGAAAAAGCATCAAGCATTTGATGAACGAAAAAATGCCGCTTGATGAAACCAGCGCGGCCAGGCTTAAAGAACGCAATCATTATCTGGCGCATGTTCTGGTCGAAAATTTTATCAAGCAGGTTTTCGAGGATCATTTTTTTCATGCCGATCCGCACCCAGGCAATGTTTTGTTTTACGACCTGCCCAAAGATGATCCCAAGCGCAATGCAATGGCAAAGGATCTCAATTACCAAAAACAGCTGGGCCGTCATGAAATCGAAATTCAAAAGGATCATCCCTTGCCGCCCTATCGCTTGGTCTACCTTGATTTTGGCATGATGGGACGCCTTTCACCTAGTTTAACGGACGGCATTGCTCAGGTTGTAATCGCCCTTAACACCAAAAGCGCCCGCCAGGTTGGTCAAGCAATTCTCGGCATCTGTAATCGGACTGGCGAGGTTGATGAGCAGGAATTCTATAGTCAGCTGACCGGTTTTTTGGCTCCTTATCTCAACACGGGCTTAGGCGGTATCGATCTGCCGGCAATGCTGTTTCAGATCATCTCGCTGTGCCGACAGAACAATCTGCAGGTCAAGCCTGAAGTCACGCTTTTGATCAAGGCATTCAGCTCAATTGAAGGCATCGTAGCCGCGCTTGATCCTGAAATGTCATTGATGGAGGTTGCCAAGCCATTTGCCAAAAAATATCTGCTCAAGCACTTCAACTGGAGGGACTCATTAGAAAGCAGCATTTGGCAGGCCCGGCAAACCGCCCTCGATTCGATAGCTATTCCTTCGCGCATCAATGATCTGCTGGAGGTTTTAAGTACTGGTCAGGCTAAGATCAACTTCCAGTACAAAGATCAGGCTCGTGTCTTACGAAATCTGGAGCGCATGCTGAATCGGCTTTTGATCGTCATCGTCTTAGCGGCAATCATCTTGGGCTCTTCAATTCTGGTTGAAGGCAGTGCTGGTCATCCCGCCATCTTCAAGCTGGGGACGGCCGGCTACACGATTGCCATCATTATCATCATTGGCCTTTTTTTAGGCGAGCTGTACCGCTATCTTAAGAAACATCATAAAAAACGCTTCTAACGAAAAATTCCCGCTCAGATCGAACGGGAATTTTTTAATGCAGAATTTTATTTAAATCCAGCGCGTAAAACTGGAGAATCTTATCAATCATCAAGACGTCATGATCGGCCAAATGAGGCTTAGGATGCTGCAGCTGCAAGAGATCGCACATCCTGGCCAGACTGATGCCTGAGCTTTTCTCAAATACGTCGCTGCTGATGATCTTCTCTAGATCCAATGGCTGAATTCTGGTCCAAGAACGACTGGTTTCCGCCAGCTGCAGGCGATTGGCCTCTTGATTGAGCACGCTAAGATCCAAGCGATTGTCCCAGCTGACCAGGTAGTCGGGCTGCACACGATCGATAAACCTTAACACCTTTTTCAAAACGCTGGCTACCGTAAGCCGTTCTGCTTCTGAATAGCGCAGATCAAGGCGTTTCAACAGACTCAGCTGATCTTTGGGCGTCATTTTGCTGCTGAACACATAATAATTGAATGCATCATTCTGACCATAGACACGGCCGGCAATCTGGCCCAGCCGCGTGGTTCCCGGCATCTGGGGCTGGCCATCGCAATAGAACTCCAGATCAAGACTGAGCAGCCTGGCTGGACCATTAACGATTTCGTGAACCTGTTTGAGCGTCGTGACCGCGTTGGCAGCTGACAAGGCGTTTTTCGGCTGGTGCTGCCAATTGGGCCGTTCCAAACTAATCAGTTCGCTTAGGCTGGTTTTGCTGTTTTCCACGCCATCCCCTCCAGTCGTCTTATTGCCGATGCCTGGACAGTCCCTTCTTGACCGCCTTGACCAACAGTCCGATTCCCGCAAACGCATCGACCATCGTACCGCGCTGATTGCCTGACAGAATGGTTCCCGGCGTGCGCTTGTTTTGATGATCAAATTGAATCGAGACGTTTTGACTGGGTCCTTTTTGCTTTACCGGTCGCGGCAGCACCTCGATTGGCACCTTGACCGCTGCTTGTGAGGCATCTGGATACTCAACCATGATCGTTGCCTGCGTCAGTCCCGGCGTTTCTAGCACCGGCTTTTTCTGCCAGCTAAATCTGGTTTCTGGCGGCAGCTCGCTTAAATTGGCGATCCCTTCTCTAGGAGCCAGCGAATCACCTGACATATAGACGATTTTACGCGTTTCGATTGCAAATTTGCCGGCCATTGAAATCCTGGTCATAAAAAGTCTCCTTTCAGTATTCAAGCGTCAAAATCTTGACCTGACTGCCCTCACCCAAAAGCCAGGTCAGCATTCGCTTCTGCATGGCTAGTTCTTCGGGCGGCTCGCCTTGAAAAACAAACAAAATAACCTGCTTGAGCTGACGAGCCGGCGATGACGATAACGCCCGTATAGATCGCCTGCATGGCGATCAGCGCATTGACGGGCACGCCATTGCGGTTGGTCTTCGTAAAGATGCCGGGAAGCAGTCCGTTGCGCCCATGATAACAATCGTGGCAATGTCTTCTGGATAGACGTCATTAGGCAGTTTGATCTTAAACGGCCGAAATGCATTTGCTGCGGTATAGGCCAGCACCTGAGAATCAATGCGTTTTTTAGCACAGCGGCTGGCAATCGCATCAATCAGCCACTGGCGCCGTGTCTGCCACTGTTCAAAAAAGCGGGTTGCAAAATAGCGGCTGGTAACGGGCATATCGCTGTCAAGCGTATATAGCAGCGAGATAATCTCTTGATCGCCAAATACCGGATACAAGCGCCGCCAACCGTAATAATAGGCATCATAGTTTCGAAAGGCAGCCAGTGTTTTTTCATCAAGCGGCTGCCAGCCATTCTGCTGCCAGGCCCAGCGTTTGAAATCAAGAATGTCGCGCCGGTAGCCCTTGGTCGTACTGGCATATTCATAAGGCTCGCGTGCCAACACGTCATCATTGTCCACCCCAAGAATGGTCTGACCTTCCAAAAGCGACCCATGCAGATAGTAGATATTCGCTGGCCAGACGTCATACAGCTGCTGCGCCGTATCAGTATAGTTAAAGTTTAAAACCGCGCCAGCCTGACTTAAAAATTCCCGTGCTGTTTGTGAACGCGTAGGGTCGCTGACTAAGACGCGTTCTCGCTCCGTCCGCAGATATCGGGAGAATTCATGCTCAAAACGGCGAATCGCCCGCGTGCTGCGCTGCTGAACCATCACGCCCGCTCCCGGCATCTTACGCGTTGCACTTAGCTGATAGGCATTTTCAGCCGCCACGCGAATCTGGGCCTCGACATCCGACCAGCGGACCTGCTGACTGCGGGCGCGGCGATTAAAATGAACGATCTCATCCAGCGGCGTCGTTCCCACGTGCTGCCAAAAATCCTGATAGCGGCTCTTAAAGCCATGAAAAAGATCAAAGCCATTGCCAAGAACTACCAGCAGCTGATTTTGATCATGGTGCTGGTCAACGAACAATGACTGATCCAGTTCTGGGGGCACGATCACCAGCAACACTTCCTTTCAACCAGTCTTACCAACAGCATCATTGTTTAGACAAGACTTGACGGTATCAGTTCATATCCTCACAGCGCATTCCCGGAACACAGTCGCAGGGAACCTCAACCGGTGCCGCTGCGGCTTTTTGGGTCAGCAGTTTCTGCAGCTGTCTGACGTCTGCTTGGCTGAGCGTGGCCCTTTCAATCACATGTGCCAGCGTCTTGCCAACGTGCATATCGCACAGATTATCGAACAGATCATCCGCAGCTTCGTTCATCGTCGGCTGTTCTTCAACACATGGCTCATAGACAAACGCCCGCCCAACCCGCGTAGTTTTTAAGGCGCCTTTTTGAACCAGCCGGCGCAGCAGCGTTTTGACCGTGGCCGGCTTCCAAGCTACCTTGCCCTGCAGAATCTCGATCATCTGCGTACTTGTAACATGCTTGAGCGTCCAAGCTACCCGCATTACCTGCCATTCTGCCGGCGTTATCGAATTTTCCAAAAAGATCTTCCTTTCTCTACTTTAAATTGCGTTTAAAGCCCAGCATGCTGCTCAACGCCGCAGTAGCCGGCTTGCCTTTTTTGGTTGAATCTGGTTTGGTTAATGTCGCCGTCTGGACTACTCCTGATTGACCTTGGGTATGGGACGCATCATCATGACTGTTTTGAGCCGGCTTAGTTTCAGATTCGGTATCGCTTTGATCGTCATCATTTTGAAGCATCCCGGCATCGTCATCCCCTGATTCAGCTGTGACCGGCGAAGCAGTTGAACCCTCAGACATCGGAACGAACGCCTCGATTTCTTCGCCATTTAACGTTTCATAGGTTATATCAAGCTGGCTGACCAGGCGATCAGCCAGCATTTGCGTCGTCTGCGGATCAGACAAGGCAGTCTGGGCCTCCTTGAACGCCAGATCAAACGCAGCCTGTCTGGAGTCATAGGCTGCTTGATAGCGCTTGGTTTGATCAACACCGGTCATTTTAGCGACTGCTTTTTTCAGCTGCGTCAAATCACTGGTCTTGCCATTAAGGGCCTTGCGCGCTTTCAATAGTTCACTGGTCGTCAGGTCAATCGTTTCTTGGGCTGCCGACTGAAAATCAGGCGCCAGCTTCGACAGATCGGCCACCGCGGCGTTCAATTCCTGGTTGGCCGCGGCTTGACTCAACAGCCGCTTAGCCTGATCAAAACTGGCTTTGAAGGTCTGCCGGCGACTGGCATCTGCGTTCAGGTAGCGCAGCGTGGTCAGATCGGCCTGTGCACTCTTAAAGACCAGTGCCAGCTGGCTGAAGTCGTTCTCCATGCCGCTTAATGCTCCACCAGCCTGCTGCAGTTTTTCAACGGTTTGATCCACCTGCGACTGCAGCACGAATTCATCGGTCTGAATGATTTTTCGCGCGGCCGCCAACGCTTTGTTCAGCTCTTCTTTTGCCAGTGGACTGGCATTGACATAGCGGGCCGTCTCCATCAACAGCTCAGCGTCACTGACTGCCTGCCGCAAAACAAAAGTCGTCGTCTCTTGACCATCGAGCCTTGTAACGGCATGCGCCAGACTTTCCTGTACTTTTAAAAACTGCTTGAGCGTCACGTCGCGGTTCTGCTCCAGATCCTGCAGCTGTGCATAGGCGGCATCGAATGGCGCTTTTTGGCTGGCATTTTGATAGCGCGCACTTTGCTTCAGCTGACGCGCTGCCGTGACCAAGATCTGCCAGTGCGCATCATCAATCAATCTAGCCGTCATTTTTTCACCATCTTCCTTTTGAATAAATGCTTTTATTCTATTATGGACCATTTCTTACATAACAAAAAGCGATTTTGCTGAATGCTGACCTTTTTATTTGCTATAATGATTGCAAAGCTAATTTTGAAAGGAAAATTGCAAAATATGGAAGTTAGTACCAGTCCCATAACACTTTTTACAATTATATTCATTCTGCTTTTAGCAGCGCTGTTTACCCTGTTGGAATATTCCTTGATCAAGGTTCGTCCAACCGAGTTAAAAGAGCTCAAACAGACATCCAGCGTACGGCGTGCCGAAAATATGATTGAGCACCTGACGGAATACCTGTCTACGGCGCAAGTCGGGGTTACGATGACGTCACTGATCTTAGGTTGGATTGGTGAAACGTATATTACCGAACTGCTGGAAAAGTCACACATCTTCCCACCGGCAATTGCCAATAACTTCAGCTCAATCATTGGGATTCTGCTGTTTACGTTCCTGCACGCGGTCTTTACCGACTTGGTTCCTAAAAACATGGCGATTGATCAACCGGTCAAGATTCTGCTGGCAATTGCCCACCCAATGACGTTCTTCCACATTATCTTCTACCCGCTGATCTGGCGGTTTGACTGGACGGCTAAGCTGATTACCAAGATGCTTGGCTTCTCGGTCAACCCAGACGAAGACATCTACACCCAAAACGAAATCGTGACCTTATCACAGGAATCCGAACGGGCTGGTGAGATGGATAAAGAAGACGTCGTATTTATGGAACGAGCCTTTCGAATGAACGACAAGGTTGCCGATGACGTCATGGTCGACCGGACGCAGTTGAGCGTGATCGATATTACTGCTACGGTAGCTGATGCAGCCCAACTTTACTTTCAAAAGAAGTACACGCGTTTTCCAGTCGTTGCCAATAACGATAAGGACCACATCTTAGGCTATATCTTCAGCTACGACATCATGCGGCAAAATCAGATCAATCCTAAGCAGGCCATTCGCTCCATCATGCGTAAGATTCCAATCGTTTACCAAAGCGAAGAATTGACGGATGTCTTACAGATCATGATGAAAAAGCAGGTGCCAATCGTTGTCGTCCAAGATGAATATGGTGGCACGGCCGGGATCATTACCGATAAGGACATTTACGAAGAATTGTTTGGTACGGTTGGCGAAGAAATTGATCACGTTTCTTCTGACATGATTGAAAAAAAGGAGCCGGATTCAAAAGGCAACTCAACCTACCTGGTATCCGGCAAGATGCCGCTTGACGACTTTGAGCGCTACTTCAACGTCCGGATTCCACAGTTTGATCAGACCGACGTCTCGACTTTGACCGGCTTTTTCTTGGAACGTCAATACGACTTGAAGGTGGGACAACCCGTTAGAGTCGAAGATTTCAGCTTTACGCCACTGGATCTGAAGAATGCTTATGTCAGCCAGTTCAAGGTGGTTCAGATCAAGCCTAAAAAGAAAGCGACCGAAGATTCTGACGACAGCTCATCGGATCGCAAGCGTCGTCTCAAGCGTGACCGCAAAGATGAACAAAAAAGCGACAATGAAGACTAGCTAAAATTTACAAAGACTTTACTCGTGAAAGCGGGTCAAAGTCTTTTTTTGATGCTAAAATGAAAGCGCTTCAATGATCTTGCCGCATCAGTAGTTCATTCATGACCACTTCCCCATTTTAGGGGGTCATTTTATGTACGATCGAATTCTAATTCCTGTTACCACACGTTCTTTTAGCCGCGAAATCGATCCATCATTTGCCAATCAGCTCAAACGGCTGATCCAGGCTCATCCCAATGCCAGCTTTATGCTTTTGTATATTTTTGAGCCACGCGACTGCCGCTGGCTGGCCGCCGGATTGCCAAATCTTGATCCAGACTTAATGTTAAGCCTAGCCGCACACCAACTGACGCGGATCGAACGGCTGCTTCAAGGTGTTGGTGCCCATCAGATTGAGCATCAGTTAGCAGTTGGCGATCAATATCTGGTTATCAGCCGGTTGATTCAAAAAAGCGGCTATGAGCTGGTCGTTGCACCTTGGCGGCCAAAATGGTGGCAACGCTGCTGGCGGCATCTGTCCCATCCCGCGCGTCCAATTACCAATGACCTTTTGATCTTAAACGTTCAGTAATCATCAAATAGTTTATCAGCATCGTCGACTCGGATTGTTTCGGGTCGGCGATTTTTTGTTTTAAATTCTGTAAACTGCCATGGCCAGCATCCGCGTGTTCACCGTTCAATCATTGATCTGACGCGCCTGATTGCCATGGTTAATTTTATTAAGCAGTTTGCTTTGTAATTTTTAGATTATTTTAAGCTTTTTGGCATTAATTAAAACTATCTACCTGCCAACGTTTAGCGATAATTCGAACTATTATAGTTTTAACACCGGTTATTGTTCGCTTAATAGTGTGAAATAAAGCTGATCAGCCGTCTTTATTTAATTAGTTGTTTGCTTTGTATCGTTTTTGTAAATTTGAACCTTACGTGTTTTTTACGGAAAACCGTCTTTTTTCTTTACGTTTCTGCCTTAAATTATAAACCGTACTCAGGTACATGCTTTATTCATGGGATATTGAGAAAGGAAGCAAATAACATGAACAAGAAGTCACTTATCTCTTTAGCTGCCGTCGCTACTTTAGGTTTTAGCCTGTTTGGCGGTACGGTAGGCACGGTCCACGCTGCATCTGACAGCAATAAGATCAGCATTGTCGGCTCGACGGCTCTGCAGCCGCTTGCCGAAACGGCGGCTCACAGCTACATGAGCAAAAACTCTGGCGTCAACATCGATGTCCAGGGTGGTGGCTCCGGTACTGGTTTGAGCCAGGTTCAATCTGGTGCCGTTTCAATTGGTAACTCTGACATCTTCGCTGAACAGCAAAGCGGAATCGATGCCAAGAAGCTGCAGGATCACAAGGTCGCCGTTGTCGGGATGGCCCCAGTCGTTAACAAGAGCCTGAAGGTCAACAATCTGTCAATGAGCCAGCTGCAAAAGATCTTCACTGGTAAGATCACCAATTGGAAACAAGTCGGCGGTCCAAACGAAAAGATCACCGTTATCAACCGTGCTAAAGGCTCTGGTACGCGGGCAACGTTTGAATCAGCCGTTTTGAAGGGGAAGACTCAGGAACAAGACTCCAACGGCACGGTTCAAAAGCTGGTTGCCAACACGCCTGGTGCCATCAGCTACCTGGCCTTCTCATACACCAAGTCTGACAAGATCAAGGCTTTGAAGGTTGACAACGTTGCGCCAACTGACAAGAACGTTGAAAACAACTCTTGGAAGATCTGGTCCTATGAACACATGTACACTAAGGGCGCTGCCAAGGGTCAGACCAAGAAATTCTTGAACTACATGAACTCCAAGGAAGTTCAAAGCAAGGACGTTAAGAACCTTGGCTACATCAGCATTCACGACATGAAGGTTACCAAGAACGCTGACGGTCAAGTTACCAAGAAATAACCACCGCGTCAATCAATAAAGGAGAGAAACCGGAGGAAGCAAGATGAATGAACAAGATCAACTGATGCAAAGCAGTTTTCAAACCAGGCAGGACCATTGGGGCAAATTGGTCAGCTATTTCTGCATTACGGTAATTGGACTGCTGGTCATTTCAATTATTTACTTCATCGCCGCACGAGGCTTGAACATGTTTATTAAAGATGGCGTCAGCCTCAAGGACTTCCTAACCGGTATGACCTGGGATCCAACCGTTACTGACGCTCACGGCAAGCCAGAAGTCGGCGCCTGGCCAATGATCTTTACCTCATTTGCCGTTACGATTCTGGCCACGCTGGTCGCAACGCCGCTCGCTTTGGCCGTTGCCATCTTCATGACTGAGCTGGCCCCTAAAAAGGCAGCCTCATTCATGCAGTCGGTCATTGAGCTTTTGGTGGGGATTCCATCCGTCGTTTACGGGTTCGTCGGCTTAGTCGTCGTCGTTCCCTTTATCCGCCATCTTTTCGGCGGTACCGGGAGTGGGATCTTGGCAGCCGTTACGGTGCTGTTCGTCATGGTGCTGCCAACGATCACTTCCATGTCAATCGACAGTCTTAAAAACGTGCCTAAAAACTATCGTGAAGCTTCAATCGCATTAGGGGCCACGCTTTGGCAGACGATCTACAAGGTAATTCTGCGCTCGGCCATTCCCGGGATCTTGACCGCCGTTATCTTCGGGATGGCACGAGCATTTGGTGAGGCCCTGGCCGTTCAAATGGTTATCGGTAACGCGCCTTTGATGCCAGAAAACCTGATTTCGCCAGCCTCAACTCTGACCAGTACTTTAACGGTCGGCATCGGCAACACCGTTATGGGGACCTTGCCAAACGACGCACTCTGGTCTTTGGCGCTGGTCTTGATGCTGATGTCCTTGGCCTTCAACCTGCTGGTAAAACTGGTCAACAAGAAAGGAGTCTCACGCAATGCTTAATGCCAAAAAAGCCAATCAGCTGGCAATGGGCATCATTTATGTCTTAGTCGGTCTGGTGGTCTTGATTCTATTTGGTCTGCTGGGCTATATCATCTTAAGTGGTCTACCGCACATCAGCTGGCAGTTTTTGAGCTCAGCTGCCCAAAGCGTTGGTGAAGGCGGCGGGATTCGCGACCAACTGTTCAACTCGCTGTATCTGTTGGTTCTGACGCTTTTGATCTCCACGCCGCTTTCAATTGGCGCTGGGATCTTCTTAGCCGAATACGCGCCTAAAAATGGCGTTACAGAAGTCTTTAAGACCGCGATCGAAATTTTAAGCTCGCTGCCCAGCGTGGTAGTTGGTCTGTTCGGCTATCTGTTTTTCGTAATCAAGCTGCACCTGGGCTTTTCGATTATCTCAGGTGCCATTGCCTTAACATTTTTCAACCTGCCGCTTTTGACGCGAAACTGCGAAAATGCTCTAAATGACGTCTCACCGCTGCAGCGCCAAGCCGGTCTTTCACTGGGACTTTCTCGCTGGAAGGCCATGACTAAGATCATGCTGCCGGAAGCCTTGCCTGGTATTTTAACCGGGGTGATTCTGGGGGCTGGCCGAGTCTTTGGTGAAGCCGCCGCTTTGATCTACACTTCTGGTCAAAGCGCACCAACCGTCGACTACAGCAACTGGAATCCATTTTCCGCAACCAGCTTCTTAAACCCGACTCGTCCTGCTGAAACGCTGGCCGTCCACATTTGGAAGCTGAATACTAAAGGGCTGGTTTCCAATGCCCACGCAATCTCCAGTGGGGCTTCGGCCGTACTGATCATCGTCATCTTATTGTTCAACCTGGGCGCTCGCTACTTGGGCAACCACGTCTACAAAAAGATGTCGGCTCGCAAATAAACTAGAGGTGAAAACAGATGGCTGAATATTCTTTTGAAGATACCTACACGCTGCCCGTCAAAGAACCATTGGCAATGCAGACTAAAAACGTCAGCGTATACTACGGCAAGCAGGAAACGCCCTCGCTTCATCAGGTCAGCATGGACTTTGCCGAAAACAAGATTACGGCTTTGATCGGTCCATCCGGTTCTGGGAAGTCTACTTATCTGCGCTGTCTTAACCGGATGAATGACGAACTGGGCCGCATCGATGGCGAGATTCTGTATCGCGGAATCAATTTAAACTCTCCTCAAGTCAACGTCTACGAGACGCGGCGTGAAATCGGCATGGTTTTCCAGCATCCAAATCCATTTGCCAAATCGATCCGTGAAAACATCACCTTTGCGCCCAAGCTTTATGGCATCAAAGACCAGCAAAAGCTTGATCAGATGGTGGAAGAATCGTTAAAAAGCGTGGCCCTCTGGGATGAGGTCAAAGATTCGCTTGATCGCAGCGCGCTTTCCCTTTCTGGTGGTCAGCAGCAGCGGCTTTGCATTGCCCGCTCACTGGCCATGGATCCTAAAATCATCTTGATGGACGAGCCGGCCAGTGCCTTGGACCCAATCTCGACTTCTAAGCTGGAAGAAACGATGCAGACTCTGAAAAAGGACCACACGATCATCATCGTTACGCACAACATGCAGCAGGCCGCGCGCTGTTCTGATTACTGTGCCTTCTTCTACCTGGGGCATGTCCTGGAGTTCAACTCCACTAAAGACATCTTCAGCAACCCTAAGATCAAGGCAACCAATGATTACGTATCCGGTAACTTCGGCTAGGAGGGCATCATGGAAAAAATTCTTAAATGTAAAAACGTGGTGCTCAAATACGGCACTAAAGAAGCACTGCACGGGATCAACATGGAGATTGAGCAAGACAAGATCACGGCTTTGATTGGTCCGTCTGGCTGCGGCAAGTCAACGCTGTTAAAATGCTTTAACCGCATGCACCTTGATGATAATGCCACGGTTGAAGGCCAGATTCTGTTTAATAATCAAGACATTTATGATCCAAAAGAAGATATGGTTGAGCTGCGGCGGCAGATTGGCATGGTCTTCCAACAGCCGGTTCCCTTCCCGCTTTCCATCTATGACAATGTCGCCTATGGACCACGCATTGGCGGCGTTAAGGATAAGCAGCAGCTGGATCAGATCGTCGAAGAAAGTCTCAAACAGGCTGCCTTATGGGATGAAGTCAAAGATGATCTGAAAAAAAGCGGTTTGGGCCTTTCCGGTGGTCAGCAGCAGCGACTCTGCATCGCCCGCACGCTGGCCGTCAAGCCGCAGGTAATCTTACTGGACGAGCCAACCAGTGCCTTGGACCCGATTTCCAGCGGTTTGATTGAAGAGATGCTGATGAAGCTAAAAGATGAATACACGATCGTCATCGTTACGCATAACATGCAGCAGGCTGCCCGGATCTCTGACTACACGGCATTTATGCTCAATGGTTCTTTGATTGAGTTCAACTCAACCAAGCAGATGTTTGAAAAGCCAGACAACCAGCTGACTGATGACTACTTGAATGGGCGCTTCGGCTAAAAGGAGTTTATAATGGGAGATCAAAATCTAGCAGAAATCTTAAAGGTAAAAAATCAGTTCGTTGCCATGGGGACACTGGTCAGCTCGCAGATTCACCAAGCAACCAAATCCTTTCTGGAACATGATACGATCCTAGCCAAACAGGTAATTTCCAAGGATCAGCAAGTCAATCAAACTGAGGTCGAACTGGAAAAGAACGTTTTTGACGTCTTGATTCGCAAAAATCCCATGGCCTCTGATTTTCGGGAAACCATGTCAATTCTAAAGGCCAGTTCTGACATGGAGCGAATTGGCGATGCCGCGATCCGCATTGCTCGTCAAACGCTGCGCATGTCTAACAAGCCAACCTTTACTGCCGCTGAAAAGCTGATTCAACAACTGACCTACCAAGTGCGTCAGATGCTGGACAAGGTTGATGAGGCCTACGTCAATGATGATAGCGACGCTGCCTATGCCGTTGCCAGCGAAGACATCAAGGTTGACCGCCTCTACCTGCAGCTGCGGCAACTGGTTTTAAGTCAGCAGGTTAAAGACAAGCAGCAGCTAAAAGCTTCTGACGTCTACTTGATCATCAGCCGGCAACTGGAACGTGTTGGCGACCATATCGTCAATATTGCCGAATGGATTGTTTATGCTCAAACTGGCAAAATCGTTGAGTTGAATCCCGGCAAAAACGACCCTGAACTGATCAAAAAATAACCCACCCTTCCTTATTTTTCATCAAACAACGAACAAAAAGGCCATCTTCAGCTATTTGAAGATGGTCTTTTTTGCTGGCCACGATTTTATGGCATCGGCCGTCCCATTGTTCGTGACATCGAGGAATTCAAACCCTGGTAAATGGCTATATTATTTTCTTCAACAATATTCGTATCTCTTTAAAAGCAGACGGTCTGAGTCCAGTTGAATATCGCAATCAATAGTTGGCCGCTTAATTTTAAATCAGAGAAACAGAAAATGTTGCGAAATGGGCGGCATTTATTTAGGCTGAATGATATTTATATTACAGTGTCAGACAACCTTCCAGTTATTGAATTGTATAATCAAAAATACAATCGTCTGTTGGAATATA
>OGES01001541.1_pt1 | contig 17881 bp, 18 predicted proteins | sample 1570711 | NCBI WGS metagenome assembly OGES01 (sample SAMEA2582133, study PRJEB24529) | metagenome | biome: Human gut stool | place: China | collected 2011 | reverse complement strand
TTTTCATGATGATGTTCGGTGTGCTAGGATGTGGCTCTCGACGTGTCAGACGTGGTCCTGCTCCACTCCGACCTTGGTCGTCTGCCACTGGCCTTGATGATCGCCAAGAAGACGGTTGTCAATATGAACCAAAACATCGCTATTGCGGTCTTAACCGTGGCCCTCTTATTCCTAGGCCTGATGGTGGACTCGATTCACATGGCCTCCGGAATGCTGGTTCACGAGTTGAGTATCTTGATTGTTATCTTAAACGGAATGCGGCTCCTAAAAGTTCGCTAGACTTGACGATGATCAATTATTTTGGAAAATAGTACACTATACTAAAAGAAAAACAAAGGAGGGACCGAAAATGGAGAAGGTTGTAATGGAATTAGGTGGGATGACCTGCCCGTCCTGCATGGATAAGATTAAGACGGCGGTTGAGCATCAAGCCGGGGTCAGCGATGTGAAGGTCCTCTTTAACGCTGGTAAGCTCAAGGCAAAGGTCGACACCAATCAATCAAGTGCTGATGACGTTAAGAAAGTTGTTGAAGATTTGGGTTACCAAGTCAACGGCGTAAAGGAAAAGGAGATTGCCTAATGACAAAGGAAGAATTATACCAAGCTGAATTAAAGCAAGCCGACCAAGATCACCACACCCCAACGGCAGGGGCGATGACTGGCCACATTCTTGCCAACCTATGGCTCCACCAGCAAAAGGTCAACCAGGCTCGCCTGTATACTAAGGGTTGCGCCAGCCTCTTCATTAACCAAAAGGCGGCGGAATGGGTGGCAACCGAGCGCCAATACTTTGACCGGATCAACACCCTCCTGCTTAGCCTGGGGGAAGCCGTTCCAACCACAACCGCGCAGTTTGTAGAGTACGCAATGCTAAAGGAAGACGGGGCGGAAAAGTACGCGCCCGGCAAGGACCAACTCTTTGACCTAATTAAGGACTTTGACACCCAGCTACTCTTCTTCCAAAAGGCAATCGCCCTTGGTAAGCAAGAAGGAAAGATGAAGCTGGTTCACACGATTGTTGACCTGGATGACTGGATGCGGGCCGAGATCTTAGCCGGGCAAAATTTCCTGGGAAATGATCTGATGGAGGGTCGCTACCAAGAAGAGGACGACGAAGATGATGATTAGTGGCACCCACCTTTGTGTCCGGTTAGTCCCCCTCTTTAACCAGCTTCCCCTGGCTAACCAGCGCCAGATTGAATCCCTGTTGGTCCACCATCATTACCAGCGGGGCGAGGTAATCCTGGCGCCCGGTGATGAGGGGCGGATGGTGATCGTTGAAGATGGCCAGGTCAAGCTCTACCAACTAAATGAAGAAGGGGAGGAGCAAGTCCTTGAGGTCATGCACACTGGGGACTACGTGGGTGAGCGCTGGCTGTACGGGGCTGAGAACGAAGCAACCTTTGCGGTGGTTCAAAAGCCTGCCGCTCTCTGCACGATCAGCTACGAGGATTTTACCAAACTACTGGCGGAGTACCCCGAGTTGGCCACCCGCCTCCTGCAACTAACGATGGACAAGGTGCAGGAGTTAACCACCCAAAACCAGTACCTAATGATGGAAGCGGTGGAAGAACGCCTGTGGGCATATTTGAACCGGCAGGCCACCCTGCGCGGTAGGTCCCGCTTCACCTTACCAATGAAGATGAAGGATCTGGCCACCTACTTGGGAACGACTCCGGAGACCCTGTCGCGGAAGTTTAAGAACCTGCAAGCGGCCGGTAAGATTGACCGGGACCGACGAGTGGTTTCAATCCTACAATAAAACCCGACCCCAGCCTTGTGATATGCTCCCCTTAGAGTGGACACAGAATTATACAAAATTCTGTATGTAACTCTAGGGGGATTTTTTATGTCCAACCGAACTAGTAACCATACCTTAAATCAGCGACTGGCAGCGGTGAGGAAAGTCCTTGAGGGAGAGTCCTCGGTGAGTCATGGGGCCCGTGAATTGGGGGTTAGTAAATCAACTTTAACAAGCTGGATCATTAAGTACCAAAATAATGGGGTAGCTGGCTTAAAAGAGTCGCACACTTGGCGACACTATCCTGTCGACCTCAAACATACGGCGGTCCATGATTACCTTGACAATCACCTTTCACAGCTGGAGTGCTGTCGTAAGTATAATATTTCCAGTCGCGGTGTTCTCAGGCGCTGGGTTAACCAGTATACTAACGGTAAAACCTTGAAGAAGACAACTGGAGGTTCTACCAAGATGAAGGCACACCGGAAAACCACTTATGAACAGCGTCTAGAAATCGTTCACTTTACCCTAGCCAGTGATAAAGATTATCGAGCAGCGATGGCGAAATACGGCGTCTCTTACAGCCAGGTTTATAGCTGGGTACAGAAGTATGAGCGGGACGGTTACGAAGCCTTAGTTGATCATCGTGGTCATCGAATTCAAGACCGCACTGTAGCTAAACTAAGTAAAGAAGAACAACTCGAACGACAGCTCAAAAAGCTAGAAGCTCGCAACCAGGATCTGGCGGCGGAGAACTACTTCCTAAAAAAATTAAGTGCCCTGGAGAATGAATCCGAGCAATAAGACATCATCGCGATATCAGGCGATTCAAGCTACTCGTCATTTTCCAGGGCAATCAATCAAGCATCTTTGTATCCTCGCTCAGGTCTCACGAGTAGGTTATTATCGCTGGCTTTCTAAGCCGACGACGAAAGAAGGCCAGATCAGTGAGCAGCTCAAAGCGCTGCTCAAGCAGACTTACTGGGAAATGAAGGGTAAGTGGGGTTATCGCCGATTAACAATGCTTATTAATCGGCGTTACAACTGTCACTATAATCATAAGCGTATTCGGTGACTCCTCGTTGAAATGAATCTGCGAGCGGTAATTCGACGGCCTCGTCATAGCTGCACGATCGCTCGCGGACAAAACCATGAGCCTAATATTCTTAATCGGAATTTTACGGCTGATCACTTAAACGAAAAGTGGGTCACCAATGTAACGTATCTGATCTATGGCAATGGTCAGAAAGCCTATCTCAGTGCTATTAAGGATTTACATAACGGTGGGATCATTAGCTATGTCGTTAGCCAGCGCAATGACAATCCACTGGTAATGAAAACCCTCAAGCAGGCTTTTAAACGCTATCCAACCGCGACACCATTACTGCACAGTGATCGTGGCTTCCAATACACCTCTAAAGAGTTTGCCTGCTTGACCACTGAGCACGGTATTACCCGCAGTATGTCTCGGGTCGATAAGTGTATTGATAATGCCCCGATGGAAAGCTTCTGGAGTCACTACAAGGATGAAGCCTACTATGGTCAGTACTTTAAAACCTATCAGGACTTGACCTCTTCAGTTGATTGGTACATTCACTTCTATAATCACCAACGTTATCAAACAAAATTAAACAGCCTGACCCCGGTAGAATACCGGCATCAAGCTGCTTAAAGTTCATTGTATAATTGACTGTCTGCTTGACAGGGCGCAATCCACTAATCTAATTTTTATCCATTTTTTGCAGTTTTCTCATTTCATAGTTATATCCATTTATGAAATTTACGATTTCCTGCATCTTTCGTAAAAAAACAAAATTTAAAAATTCAAATAGTAATTTAGGATAGTGTTTGAACGCTTTTCCACTTTGATAATCAGTCTGAGCTTGAAACTTTCCTTTATTAAAGTCTGATAGGCTATTAGAATTATTAGACCTATAGCTGTAATCTTTGGAATACAAGCCATTTCCATAATTATGCTTGATTAAATCATGTAGTTTTAATAAAAACATAAAGGCCACCTCGACTTTTAATTTAAGTATATCATAAGAAATACTAAAAAAGCAGCTTACTCCCGGCTTTCTGACTGTATGGTTGTCTTTAATGTAAGAATCTTTGCTCGTTCTGTAAAGAGTTTAACCTAGTTAAATATGGTTGAATTTGTACACCAGATAACGTACAATATTGCTGAGGTGATGAGAATGGCAAGAATTGAAGCTCGAATTGACGGAACTATTAAAAGTAAAGCCAAAGACGTATTGGCTAACCATGGTCTAACAATTTCTGATTTTATGCGCATGACATTAACAACAGTTGCTCATGATGGTTTACCTAAATATTATTCAATCCCTAATCGGCAGTTAAAAAATTCGATTCAAGAAGTTATTGATGATCTATCTGGAAAAGAAAAGCTACCCGAAGCCCGTAACCTTAAAGAACTAGATCAATTGCTTAGCTCTGATGACGCATTGGAGTCTTCAGAATAAATGGCGAAAGTAATTAAATATACCAAAGCTTTTAAAAAACAGTTCAAAAAGCGGCGCCAAGATCCCAAGTGGCGTTCAATATTTAAAAGTTCACTACCTCAAGAGTTTGATGATCAAAAGCGGAGTCCTTGGAAATATATTATTCAGTGTTTAATTGAAGATAAAACCATTCCAGATTATTTTTATCCGCATGCTTTAGAAGGTGTTACAATGAAAAAACAAGAAACGACAAGAAAGAAAAAAAGGTTTGATATGAAAAGGTCTTTCAGGCGGATTTCCGTTGTCATAGCAACGATGGCTTTCACGACAGGTCTGGCCGCCTGCGGTTCCTCCCAGTCGACTGCCCCATCGGCGAACAAAGCCACTTCCTCCGTCACTGCCCCCCAGGGCTGGAAGAAGTTCACGTCCAAGGATCTGGGCTATTCCGTCTATTTCCCGGGTGTTCCGGAGAAGGACACCTATAAGGATCCCACCGGTGCTTATGCCCGCTATTCGACGGTCAATGACAAGGATCACATCAACTACGCTGTGTCCGTCACCAAATTCACTCGGAAGCAAGTCGAGGACTCCAAGGGGTTCAATGACGCGCAGAAACGTAAGGTCTTGACCAATGTCGCTCGTCTTCTGCAGATTGACAAGTATTCCTTCACCACCGTGGACGGGCATATGGCCATTTCCTACACCGGTCACGATAGCGAGGACTCCTCGGTGATCATGCGTCGAGAGGTCGTTTACTCGTCCGCTGGCCTCTATGGCCTCGAATCCTTTGGAACTTCCAGCTCGGAATACAAGCAGTTCGTCGATACCTTCCGGCTTTCCGAAGATACGCAAGAATGAAAGGAGGGCTTCCATGATTTTCGCCACTGGCTCTACCTACTCCCAGGGGACTCCCACCAGATCATGATGATGAACGACTACATGCCCACGAAGGTTAACGACCTTTACAAAGCCTTGCTTTCCCTGGGATAGGCCCAATCCGGCCTTCCACTTTCACCCGCCGTCTTCGTCGCGCCGGGTGGATTTTTGTTTTCATTTCTAATCTCTGCTAGAAGGAGACGTAGTAAAAAGCGAGAGCGTGTATCGAAATCCTTGGATTTCAATACACGCTCTCTTTAGATTTAGGGGCCAAGAAAGCTCGTTGCAGTAGACCAGACTTTATAATTGACGCATAGGTTATATTCGAGAGAAAGAAATTAACACCAAATGAAATAGCGTACAATAGCCTCATCTTTTTATATTAAACTTTTTGCGATATCTGATAAAGGTCGTCCGTTTAATCCCGGTATTTCGAGCCACATCAATGTCACTCATACCTGCCTGATACAGTTTAAAAGCATGTTGCAAGCGGGGATCGTCTTGGGTGTATTGGGGTTTGCGGCCATGATATTTGCCCTGCTGCTTAGCTAAGGCAATCCCTTGTTGCTGACGTTCGATGATCCGCTTACGTTCGCTTTCAGCTTGATATTTATACAGTTCAATAATGAGATTCGTCATGAGCTGGCGTAAATTAGGATCCGCAATCCCTGTCATGGACGGTAAATTTAACACATCTAAGGTGGCCCCCTTATTTTGAATGGTGTTCATAATCTTAGTTAAATCCTGGTTGTTTCTGCCTAAGCGATCTAATTCAGTGACCAGGACGATATCACCCTCACGAATATAGGCCAGCATTTTTTGCAGTTCTGGCCGATTAGTGTTAGCCCCACTTAATTTATCCGTAAATAATTTATCAACGTCTTTTAAAGCCGCTAACTGTCGATCTAAATGTTGCTCCTTGGAGCTCACACGCGCATAACCGATTTTAGCCATTTCCAGTTCTCCTTTTGGACAGTTCTAATGAACGTTTATAATTCCTAGTATAGCACAGAAATAAAAAAGGCCAATAGGGTATACCTTATTGGACGACTAAAGAAAATCCATGCCCCTTTCAGTAATATTGAGTTTTCGCCAATACGAGTATATCGAAATGGCGCTTATTGACGGCTAGTTTTACAGCTAGGTATCAAAATGACTGTTTACTAAACGTGAACGAACAACTCTTTAAAAGTTGAGTCCACACATGTCCGCCTTTCGAATACCATCCCGGCTGGAAGGTATTCTGGGCAAGGCCAAGTGACTTTCAGAGTGTGAGGTCCAGACGGGTTGGGACTGAGGATTAGCCTAGCTAGAGCGTTAAGCGGCGCATTTCCGCTTGGCGTTCTGGCGTAGCTAACCGGAAGTCCCAGTCTGGCCCGAGCACGTTCCGGCAATATCGCGGGCAACGTGGAAGACCAGTATTTAAGACGTGGGTTTCGGCTTAAATCTGTGTCCACCACGTCACGGCTATTGTCCAGAATGCCTGGAAGCCGGAATAGGACGAATCTATTACTGCAAGTTTACACGAACACGCACTTTTTCCAGCGGTTTTCAGCTGGCCGCTTTTGAACTTAAGAACTAGCCCATTTCAATCACGATTCATGACCGTGTTTCAACCAGTTGCCAGTTCTCGCTAGCTAGTACAGATACTGCAGGTCACTGGCTGGTGTTGGGTAGGCTAATACGAGTTGTTGTAATTGGGCTAAAGTGACGTGTTTTTCAATCAGTAACGTCAGGTAATTGATCATTTCATCCGCGACATCACTCAACAGTGTCGCACCGACGACTTGCCCGCTAGCCTGATCAATAATGACCTTGGCCTGTGCTTGTCGTGCGCCAAAACGGTAATAAGAGAACCATTTGGTCATATCCAGCGTATTCACGCGATATTTATCCGGCTGGTCAGCCGCATTCGTCGCACTAAGGCCCACTTGTGCTAGCTTAGGTGCAGCAAAGACTTGGGTCGGGATGACGGGATACGTGATTGCCGCTCCCGGCTGGGTCAGTTGTTGAACCAAGTAACGCGCTTCGTAACCCGCTACTGGCGTTAACTTAGGTACGGGCGTATCGCTCACGTCACCAATCGCGTAAATATGCGGATTAGCCGTCTGTAGTCGATCGTTCACTTGAATCCCGTGACGGTTAAACGTGACACCGACGTTTTCGAGTCCTAACTGGTCCGCATTCGGAATCCGCCCCGCTGAACTAATCACGAGGTCCGTCGTCAGCTCAAAGTCAGGTGCCGTCAATTGCAGGCCGGCGTCGGTCTGTTCGATGGCTTGGAGGTCCGTGTTCAAGTCAAAAGTGACACCGTCCGCAGTCATGGCCGCCATCAAATCTTGGACGAGGTCCGCATCGAAGGCTTTGAGTGGCCGGTCATTATGATGAATCACGTGGACATCGGCGCCGGCAGCATTCGCAATCGCTGCCAGCTCGAAGCCAACATAGCCCCCACCCACGAAAGTCACGCGCTTAGGCATCTCATCCAAATCTAAAAAGTCCGTACTAGTCTTGAAATATTCTTGTCCGGTAATCGGCAAAATTGCTGGGCGTTGTCCGGTCGCAATCACGTAATCCGTCGCACTTACGACTTGGTCACCGACTGCTAGCTGGCCGTCGTTTTGAAAATGGGCCTGACCATGTAAGGTCGCGATGCCTTGGTGCTGCAGCCCCTTAAGCGTGCCATCATTAATGCCATCGGTATAGCCTCGTTTATGCGCCATCAGGGCCGGCCAATCAATCGTCGGTGTTCCTGTTAAGCCTTGATGCTGGAGATGTTGGGCTGCCTGTTGGGCTTCAACGGCGCTCAACAAGATTTTTTTCGGGTCACACCCGCGGTTCGGACAAGTACCACCCCATAAGTCAGCTTCAACGATCAGCACCGACTTACCTTGCGCCTGTAAGCCACTTGCTATCGCGTTACCAGCCGGGCCACCACCAATTACAACGACATCATATTGTTCCGTCATTACTGAGACCTCCTCAATTGACTCCTAAATTCTCATGATCAAATTATTGTTCACTAACTAGCACCTAGTCTAAAGTAATCCGGGCTAGTTGACGACTAAGATACTTCTTCATGCTGACTCAAATAAGCGACGACCCGTTGTCGGTCCAGGTAACCCACCACGTGATCATCTTCCGTGACCGCCAAGTAATCATGGTCGGTCAAGGCGGTAAAGGCCGTCCGCAACGTCGCCTGAATATCTAGTGACTGAATACGGCCATCCGCCACGTCCGGCGCAGTTTTGAGATAGCCTTGGACGAGCCCGACGCGGCCCACGTAAACGTCATACACGTTTTTCGCACGACTCGCACCGAAGAAGTCCCGCACGAAGTCATTGACCGGATGTTGGGCCAGTGCCGTTGGTGTGTCGACTTGGACGAGCTGTCCATGTTGCATGACCCCAATGCGGTCGCCTAGTTTGAGCGCCTCGTTCATATCATGGGTCACAAAGACGATCGTATTATGATAGCGGGCGTGTAACCCTAGGACTAGATCTTGTAATTGTTGCCGCGAAATTGGGTCCAGCGCACTGAACGGTTCATCCATCAACACAATATCGGGTTGCGCTGCGATTGCCCGCAAAATACCGATTCGTTGTTGTTCACCACCAGATAATTCTGATGGCATCCGGTCGCGGTATTCTTGGGGGTCCAGGCCGACTTCCGTCAATAACTCGTCAATCGTTTGATTGATAGTCTTCTTCGCCGTCCCCTTCATCTCGGAAATCACCGCGATATTTTGTGCTACCGTCATGGTTGGAAATAGAGCGATTTGTTGCAAGACGTACCCCATCTGCCACCGTAAATCCCGTACTGGTACCGTGGTGGTGTCGGCCCCGTTGACCAGGATTTTTCCGGCCGTTAAAGGTTCCAAACGATTAATCATTTTAAGCGACGTCGTCTTGCCACTGCCAGAGGTGCCCACTAGGACGAACAGTTCACCCTGATCGACCATTAGATTCAAATCGGGAATCACGGTTTGCCCATTAAAGTCTTTTTGGACGTGCTGAAATTCAATTGCCGTTGTCATTAGCGTTCCTCCTTTAACAAGCCGTGTTTGACGAGATAGTTATGTGCGACTGTGGAAGCCGATTTCTTTTTGACATTGACTTCATAGTTCATCTCTTGCATATCGGTTTCGGAAATCTTGTCAGCTAACTTATTCAATGCTTGGACGACTTTCGGGTGTTTGTTAGCAAAGCTGGTCTTCATGAGTGGCGCCCCTTGATACGTCGGGAAGAAGTGCTTATCATCCTTCAGCAGCGCCAAGTTATATTGTCGTAATTCGCTATCCGTTGCGTAGGCGTCCACCAGATTGATTTTCCCCTTGCTAATCGCTTCATAGCGCAATGCCGGTTCCATCGATTTGGCCGTAACATCCAAGCCATACGTCTTCTTGATTCCCTTCAAGCCATCATCGCGGTCGATAAATTCGAGCGTCATCCCTGGTTTGAGGATCGATTCGACTTGTGTTAAATCGCTGATGGTCTTCAAATGGTGTTCTTGTTTGAACTTCTTAGTGACGGCCAGGGCGTACGTATTGTTGTACTGCATCGGCTTCAAGTAAGTCATCTGTTCCTGCTTAGCTAGCCGCTTTTTGGCTAACTGATAAGTCTGATTAGCCGTTTGACTGGCCGGATTATTGCCCTTCACCAAAGTTTCCAATACGGAACCAGTGAATTCTGGGTAAATGTCGATCTGATTATTCTTCAGAGCGCTGAATAAGAAGGTCGTCTTACCAAAGTTCGGTTTCAAGGTCACGTGGATGTGGTCATCTTCAGTTTCAATCAATTGTTTGTACATATTGATCAAGATGTCAGGCTCGGACCCGAGTTTACCTGCAATTGTAATTGTTTCAACTCGATTGGCATAAACGCTGTACGCGCCACCACCACCGAGTAACGCCAAAATACCCACGAACACGATCAACGCGTGGCGGGGTTTGGCCGTCTGGAACCAGCGCACGAGTGCACTCAACAGAATCGCCAATAGCGCTGACGAAATGGCCCCAATCAACAGCAACGACGTATCATTACGGTCAATCCCAAGCATGATAAACGTCCCTAGACCCCCAGCACCAATCAAAGCCGCTAACGTCGCCGTCCCGATAATGAGCACTAGGGCGGTCCGAATCCCGGCAATGATTTGTGGCAAGGCAATCGGCAGTTCAACTTTGAACAACTTGCGCATCCGCGACATTCCAAACGCATCGGCCGCTTCTTCAATTGACGCGTCGATTTCTGAGATCCCTAAATAAGTATTTTGAAAGATTGGCAACAACGCGTAAATCACTAGCGCAATCACCGCGGGCACCGTGCCAATACCGACTAGCGGAATCAGCAATCCCAATAGTGCCAGCGACGGAATGGTCTGCAAAACACTGGTCAATTGCAATAACCCCTCGGCCCACCGTGGTCGGCGAACGACCCAAATCGCCAGTGGAATCGCAATCACCATTGCAATGACTAGCGCGGCCAAAGAAATCCCCAAGTGTTGCCACAACGCAGTGAGCAAATCACTCCGCCGATCCATAAATGTCTGTATTAATGTCTGCATAAGTACCTCCCAGTGTCCAGCTTTAATCATGATAACTTCCTGATTATCTATGTATTTAATCATAGCATACTCCGGCCAAAGTCATAGTAATACGCGCCTAAAACCGCAACTAATTGTAACTTTTGTGGTTTCACATAGAGTTGAAACATGTCGTTGGTGGATTCCTGTTCGTCAGCCGATGCGCGCCCTAGTCCGACTTCCGGGGCCGGCTGACAACGCTGGAACAGGGCGGACATCGATTTGAACTCACGCAGAAACCCCACTGCGCAATTTCAAATACGAGTCTTCTTCTAGCCCGGGAAGACCACCCGGACAAGAAGGACTTCGCCCTTGAGCATTGTCAGCCAATCCCTACAATCGGGAAACCGCTCGAATGGCGGATGAACGACCACCTATCTTGGCACAATTGACCATTGAATTTTGTGAGACTGGTCCTTCATGCAAACTTTGGACCAACAACAGTGACGATTTATGGTATTCGTGTACCGGTAATATTACCTGAAGCGTATTTTCTAATAGCAATTACTCTTGAGATTAGGCTATAGTATTAATTTCGTTTAGCCTTCAAGACTATACCCTATTGGCCTTACTTATAAGAGAATTGCTATACAAATTTGTTCAATTTTCTTTCATGAAAAATTAGTAAAAATATACCCCAAGAGCTTATATATCTCCCAATCTTAAATTATTAATATCTTGAGGTTTGTGTACTTTAACAGTCATGAATAGGGATAAACAGTTCATTTGCATCTATAGGATCATCTAAAGTCAATCCCATTTCTGTTTTTGGAATATTAGATTGAAAGGCTTATATGGTCGGGACCTCCTTCTCTTTGCGCTGTTTGTACTTCTCCTGAGCCTTCGAAGGTGAATAGGATTTACCAGTAGAATTACGACTTAATTCTCGAGAAATGGTTGAGTAACTTTTCTTGGTATGGCTGGCAATCTCAAGAAGTGAGTTCCCATGATTCCTCATTAAAAAGATGGTTTCCCGTTCATCTATGGTAATATGCTTGTAGTGGTCCATGGCTGAATTCCTTTCATGATTGTTTTCGCAAACATCATTTTACAGAAATTTGGCTATGGGCCATTCTTTATTTAATTAGTGTTGCACTTAAAGTGTAAATTCAAGGTTAATATTTTCATTATATGCAAAAGGATTGGTCACCACAATGACCAATCCTTAATGTTTATTACTTTTAATTAAATGCTACTATTATCATCATTATTACCGAGCGGAAATGTGCGCCAAAAGGCAACTTCCTGCCACGTAACCGCCTTTCGTCCCACTCTTTAATGTTTGTTACTTTTAATTAGATGTTGCTATTATCATCTTTATCAATTTAAATTGTTGACAACTTGTTTATGCTTCCTGCAGTAATCCTCTGGGGTTAAATAAACCGAGTGATCACCTAATGCACTCGTTATCGTCATAATTCTTGGTGGCAGCAATCCCACCCGCTTAACCAGTCCTGAATTACCAAATAAGGCTGAAGGTGTCCCGGAAAAGGCAATCTGACCATGCGCCATCACGTGAACTGTCGAAAATTCAGCCGCTACCCAATCCATATCATGAGTAATCGTGATCACCTGATGACCACTTTTTACAAGTTGATGAAAAATGTTAGTCATTCGCTTTCGACTGGGCCAGTCTAACGACATCATCGGCTCGTCAAACAAATAAATTGCAGGATTAATGGCCAAAACCGTTGCAAACGTTAATAACTTTCGTTCAGATAACGAAAGGTCATATGGATTTTCGGCTGCTTTATCAGCTAATCCAACCGCAATCAAAGCTTGATCAACTGCTTTTTTAATCATCAATTGATCCGATTCAATTTGAGAAAGCCCCCAAGCCACTTCTTTTTGAACCGTTGCGTTAAATAATTGATCATCTGGATCTTGAAATGTCACGCCAATTTGTTTCAACTTTGCCTGTGGTTTTAACTCATCTATTGAAACGCCATTAATCATAATGGTCCCTTCTTGCGGTGTTATCAATCCGATCAGTAACTTTAACAAAGTTGATTTACCAGCGCCGTTCTGACCAACAATCGCGGTTAGTGGACTGTCAAAAGATTGCCGATCAATTTCCACCTGAAATGAGTGTTCTGGATAGGTGTAACGCAACCCACTAATTTCAATTTGCGGCATAATAAGCCTCCTCTAATTGTTGATTGGTAACCGGAAATTCGTCTGCTGCACCAGGGATTGACCACTTCATTAATTTTGCCAATCGAAACACAGTCGGTTCAGCAAGCTGCCAGTCCGGCTTCAGATGATTAAAAACAGTCAGCGGTTTTCCTGCCGCAACTAACTCGCCAGCTTTCAGAACCCAAATTTGGTCAGCAATTTCACAGAGATCGTCGACTTCATTTGACACAATGAAGATCGTCTTTTTTTCAACACTGACTAACCAACTGAAGAAATGCTGACGTCCAAGTGGATCCATTTCACTGGTGGGATCATCTAAAACCAAAATTGACGGATCAGTTACGATTGCTGTGGCAATTGCCAGCCGTTGTTTTTGTCCGCCAGACAGCGTTCCCGGTGATTGATTTAATTGGTCGCCTAACCCCAACTGATCGGCAACATTGAGGACTCGCCGTTTAATTTGATCGGCTGGAACTCCTTGATTAATGAGGTCAAACGCAATTTCATCGGCAACCGTATCGGCAAGCCCACTCAATTGACCAGCCGGATTCTGCAGCACAACACCGGTTTGCTGATTATACTTCTGCCAATCTAAATTTGGCGATAATGATCCAACTTGAATGGTTCCCGTTACATCACCTGAAATAATTGTTGGTACAATTCCGGCTAATACCCGACATAACGATGTTTTACCTGCATGATGATTACCAATGATGCCAATAACGTGCCCAAATTCGGCGTCAACCGAAATATGTTTTAGCGCAGATGTTTCAATCCCTCGGTAACGTAGACTTAAATTTTCTAAATGAATTTGCTGCCGATTATCCATAATTTCCACCCAATCAATATAATTGCTAATAAACTCAAGCCACGATGATTAACCATTTCGTGCCGATAAAGATTTGCCGATTTTAGTGCTACCCGATGGGGACTGTTAAATCCACGTAATCGCAGGGCGATCGACCGTTCCATTGATTGATCAAGCGTTTTGATCACTAACGGAACCAGCACTGGTAAAATTGATTTAATCTTTTCAAGAATGGTTTTCTGTTGATTAATGCCACGTGCCCGTTGCGCCATTTGAATTTTTTTCATGTTGGCCATCATTTCCGGTAAAATATAGCAAACCGACATCAATACATAGACCGCTTTATAGGAGAGACCGACCTGCTCCAAATATTTAGAATTTTCTGACACTGTAGTCGTTGTCATAAAAAAGCTGGTTGCTAAAATAATGACAAAAATTCGACACCCCATCGTTGCTGCATACAACAGCCCTTCTTGATAGAATCGAATCCCGACCACTGAAACCAACAGAGTCTGATTGTGACTGTAAAAGAGGCCCTGAATAATCAGCATTGTAAAAATTAAGAATGAGCTGAATTCAATTGCGTGAACCGCCGACTTGCCGGCTTTCGAAATCAGTAGAATCACTAGCGCAACGAATACAAGCGTAATTTCAACTAACAAATTGGTGAAACAAAAGCTTAGTAAGGCCAGATCAAGGGCCATCAATAATTTCGTTACCGGATCAACTACCGACGTCCAGCCACGGTGAGCTACCGAACCTTGTAAAATTGAATTTGGTTCATTCATTATTTATCATCCCTGAAAAAGCGAATCATTCGCTGTGGCAGTTGCCGATAGATAAAGAATGCCAAGTAGGCAACAACAACTTTATCCAAAATGTCCAAAATAAATTCATCAGTAAATGATGAAATCCAAACCGGAATGTGATTAGCGATCATCGCAGCGAAAATTGAATCACCCCAAGGAATCCCAGTTTGGCCACCCCAAAAAATGACATTGAGTGGTGTTGAAATGACAGCAGATACAATTGCAATAATAATAGCGGATACGAATACTTTCTTTGCGGATGAAAACCATCCCTTGGCGTGGAGGACCCCAACGGTAATCCCAATTCCAATACTAGTAATTGCGTAGACCGTTGAAACCGGTGATAGCGTCAATCCATAAATGACGTTATTAATAAAGCCACTAATTGCACCAGCCACCGGACCAGCTAACATACTTGCCAGAAAAGTTCCCAACGTTCCTAACCAAACCGGTAATTTTAATCCTTCGGCAAACGCCTTGGCAACATAATTAATTCCGACTGCTGCAGGAATCAACGTCATCGTTGCTGTTGACAACCGAATCTTCCAGATACTTGACCGCTTAATATTTTGGACTCCCAAAATCCGCACCTCATTTGCTTAATTATTTTAAATAAAGGTATAAATCACTTTTAAATAAAAGTAATTTATACCTTTAATCTAATTAAAAACATTGTACGACTGTTTTGATAAAAGTCAAGTCGACTTTAATAGTTTTTGCGGTTGTGACTTGGTCTTTTTTCTTCTTGAAGCTTATGTTTTGTTTAATACGGAATATTTTGGAGTAAGCTGGCTACCGAGTCTAAACGTGCAAAGAGAAGGAGGTCCCGACCATATAAGCCTTTCAATCTAATATTCCAAAAACAGAAATGGGATTGACTTTAGATGATCCTATAGATGCAAATGAACTGTTTATCCCTATTCATGACTGTTAAAGTACACAAACCTCAAGATATTAATAATTTAAGATTGGGAGATATATAAGCTCTTGGGGTATATTTTTACTAATTTTTCATGAAAGAAAATTGAACAAATTTGTATAGCAATTCTCTTATAAGTAAGAGGCTGGGAAAAAACTATATTTTCAGATAAATTTTAGAAAATAGTTATATTAAAAACCGCTAGGAATCAACGTTTTTAGTAACATGATTTCTAACGGTTTTTAAGTTTTGAGACTTTTTTCCCAGCCTCGTTTTATAAAGTATAGATAATACTATTTTAGATAATATATTCTCTTGGTAGTTCGTACTGTTAGATTAGGTATGAATATGAAAATGAGAAATCCTATAGAGGAGACCAGAATTTGAATATAACAAAAGGCGCTGTGCCGGCTTTTTCACTGTCGATACAGCGCCTTTGTTATGTCATTAGGAACATATGTTTGATAACTATGCTAATACTAGTGATGTCACTATTGACGGTTAGTGAAGTTAGTGTGAAATTTCCTATAAAAATATGGTAATATAGGGGTGTGTGATAATCTTTAGTATTGCGCATAGAAAACAAAGAAGGAGGCAACAGTATGAGTAATAAATCCAGGCATCGTCGACTTTTATTTATGATGGGACTAGTCTTATTTTCGTTATTAGGGTCAATATGGATATCATCTAATAGTGGTATGACCGTATATGCTGATAGCAAGACAAATATTACTCAGAACGGTACGGGGTCCGGGACTGTTATTAATCAACAGGAAGAACCGCAGATAAGTACCGTTAATAGTAATACCACAGATAATACTAGTTCTTCGGACGATCAGACGTCTCAGAAGCAAGTTACTAATACAGAAGCACAACCGAGAGCACCAACTAACAATAATCAACCAGTTCAGGAGGACCGTAATTATATAAGTAATAGTCAATACTCAACTTCTAATGGTGGGGCTAATACTAATCAGGGCCCATCAGTTAATAGTATTTCTAAGAGTAATAGTTCCCCATCTGCATATAATAAAGGAACTAGCGTTGATATTACTATTAGCAATCCCCAATTAACCACTAATAGTATTGAAGGACGCTTTGCCACTGAATTTAAATTCGATTTCTCAGTTCCAGATTCAGCCAAATCTGGGGATACAACAACTATTTCATTACCGGATCAGTTAGATTTCCAACGATCTCAGAAGTTTAATATTTATGCACTTGATGGCAAAACTGTTGTAGCTACAGCAGTTATCGATAAGCCCAGTAGATCACTTGTTCTGACCTACACCGATTACGTTGATTCACATGACTCAATAAGTGGCCATATTGATATGCAAGTAACGGCCGCTACAAGTGAAATTAATAAAGAAGAGACCATACCGGCGGAAATCAAGATTAATGGGCACACCGTTACGATTGATAGTTCTGGTATAAAACACAGACCTTCCAAGGGTGATACAGCAACAGACTTTTGGAAGTACGGATATGTTGATTATGACAATAACAAGAATGAAATTGTCTATCACGTCAACATTAACGCCTCTATGCAAAGTGTCAGTAATGTAGTCATCTCTGATAGTTTGGCTTCAAATGGTTTTTCTTATGTGCCCGGAAGTTTTTCTATTTCTAAAGGGAATTGGGAAAGAAATTCTGAGAACTATTGGACATTGAGCAATCCACAAGATGTGACAAGCCAATATAACATTGATATTAATTCAAGCAATAGTGCTTATACAGTGAAATTGGGCAATATATCTGAGGGTTATGCAATTGTCTACCGGGTTAAGTCAAACCATCCATTACTTAATGGCGAACTGGTCGAGAATGATGTTAGCTATAAATCTAATAAGAAGGTAATAAACAGTTCTATAAATAGAGTTCTTTACCAAGAGGCTAATGGCAAAGCTAATGGATATAATTATAGTTTAACTATAAATAAAGAGGATGAATCTGGAGCCCCACTTGCAAATGCTGTTTTTTCTGTTATTCGCAAGTCAACTAATGGGGTTGTTGGAACCATAACTACTGGTCCTGATGGTAAAGGAACAATTTATGGTCTTCTAAAAGATGATTATATTATACGTGAAACTTCGGCTCCATCGGGATATACATTGGCTAAAGATGTTACTGTTTCAGCTGATAGTTTTGACTCTAAGGGAGCAACAGCAACAATCACAGATAAGAAAGCTGTTACTACCGTTTCAGGTACAAAGACTTGGAAAGATAATGATGATCAAGACGGCAAGCGCCCTGACTCAATCAAGGTAAACTTATTAGCTAACGGTAAGGTTGTTCAAAGTAAGACAGTGAAGGCATCAGACAACTGGAAGTACAGCTTCACTAACTTACCTGAATTTGAAAATGGTCAGAAGATTACCTACACAGTTACGGAAGATGCGGTTGCGGGGTATACAAGTACTATCGATGGTTACAACATAACTAACAACCACACTCCTGCCACCGTCAAGGTATCTGGAACAAAGACTTGGAACGATAACAACAATCAAGATGGAATCCGCCCAAGTTCAATCACAGTAAACTTATTGG
>OGES01001539.1_pt1 | contig 17886 bp, 18 predicted proteins | sample 1570711 | NCBI WGS metagenome assembly OGES01 (sample SAMEA2582133, study PRJEB24529) | metagenome | biome: Human gut stool | place: China | collected 2011 | reverse complement strand
GTACCCCGTGAGCACGTTAACGGAAATAATACGTTGATGAACTTTATTCTTCAGTTTCCCATTCACGATACAATCGATTTTTGCCCCCAAGATGGTCTTGTAGTAAGCAGGCTTTTCAACTTCCGAACCTGCGAGAGCAATCGTTTTGCGAGCGTCGAATTTCCCGGAAGTGAATAATCGTCCGATAATGGCAAGATCCATAGCATTTACCACCCAAACGATTTCCCCTTTGTTGATCGGGTTCAGATGGTGAATCTGGATTCCTGCATTTCCTGCCGGGTGTGGTCCTGCGAAATAATTCACATCCACGTTTTTCAGCTTGGCGAACACGGATGTTGAAGGTGTCCCTTCTTTTAGGTTCAAGTTCACGTTTTTACCGTATAATTTTTTTAAGCAATCGATTCCGGATTGGAGTGCGGTTAACTCATCTGCAAGAGTAATGTCAAAATCCGGAGCGAGAGGGGCGGAATCAAAACCAGACACAAATATGGCCTTTGGCATATCAGCCGGGGTAGCGATGATGTCGTACGGACGTTGTTTGATCATGGGCCAAACACCGCTGTCAAGTAATTTTTCGATGATTTCGTCTCTGGAAAGTTTGTTCACGTCTGCAGCCCCGAAATCCTTGTATTGGATTTGGGCATCCGTTCTAACCACGACCTCCAGTAATTTCCTTCTTTCTCCTCTGTTTACGGTTTCGACTGTACCGCTAACAGGTGATGTGAATTTGACTTCAGGTCTGTACTTGTCGATAAACAACACGTCACCCGCTTTCACTTGATCGCCTGCCTTTACTGCAAGTTTGGGAGTAAGTAGACGGAAATCTGTCGGTTTTACCGCGTAGAAATCACATCTCTCGATGTTTTTTACCAGATTTTCGGCTTCTCCTTTTAACTTGATATCAAGGCCTTTTTTCAGTTTTATAACCTTGGACATTGTTTTATTATGTTTTTGATATGTAGATAATTATTTCTAATTCACCCTGTAATTGTTTATTTAAAAAACACGTGCAAATATATAATCAATTATTGAATTTATTCAGTAATTCAAAAGTTAATTCATCCCTTTAGATGTTTTTTTTTACTGCTTGATTTTTCAAATAAATGAATGTTTGAATGAAGTGAGGTTTATTGATGAAATTCCCTTTTGGCATGGTATTTGTAGAAAGAATGAGAAAACTAATGAGTACTAATTATCCAAAATGGAGATTGAATTATGAAAGGAATATTTTTTTGTTGTATATTAGCAATATGGATGACTTCGTGCAAGTCGGCGAAGGAGGGCGTTTCTTTGACCGGAGTGAAATGGATTGCGGAGAGTTTGAACGGGAAAGAGGTTAAGTTCAAGGAAGGTGGGAGCGAGGTATTCATCACGCTTGAGAGCAGTGATAAGAAAGTATTTGGAAGGGCGGGATGTAATCGCTTTTTTGGAGTTTACGAACAAAACGAGTCGCAATTAACTTTTAGCGGTATGGGAGCAACCAAGATGGCTTGCCCTGATATGGATATTGAAACAAGTTTTTTCAAGGTTCTGGAAGATACGAAGAGTTTTATCATAAAGAATGATAAGTTGACGTTGAAAGATAGTAATAACGTGATTGCAGTATTTAAAGCGCAAAAAGAAACTCCTAAGAAGGAATAAGACAAAGTTTATAGTTTGATTTTTCGTGTAGTAAAAAGAGTGTCAAGATTTATTTTTGACACTCTTTTAGTTTATAAGTTTTATAAAGTCGATAAGGTTCATAAAATGACGGATGTCCCCCTGATTTGTTTGTCGGTAGCGAGATACCGTAGACAAAGCGCCCGCTAGGGTTAATGGACTTTGTGAACTTTTAACTACTTTTTATACCACTTCCGCGACGACAAAAGTACTTCCCCCGATGTATATCATATCCCGGTTACTGGCGGCTTCACGGGCGGCTTGATAGGCTGCTGCAACTGTCGGGAAGGCTTTCCCGTGAAGATGATCTGCCCGGGCTTTCTCGGCTAAAGTTTTCTCATCCATAGCCCTGGGTATGGATGCTTTGCAGAAGTAATAAATAGCGTCTTTGGGCAGGATGTGCAACACGCTATCCACGTCCTTGTCGTTTACCATGCCGATCACGAAATGGAGTTTTTCATACGTGCAGGTTTTTAATTGGGCGACAATCTCGGTTAGTCCATCGATGTTGTGCCCGGTGTCGCATACCGTATAGGGCGTTTGTGATAATTCTTGCCAACGTCCAAGCAATCCCGTGTTGCGAATCGTGTTGGCTATGCCGTTGTATATGTTTTGATCGGAGATGTGCCAGCCATCGTTTCTTAGGCTTAGAACCGTTTCCAGAACGGCCGGGATATTTTTTCGTTGATAAAGTCCTTTCAGGTCTGCTTGCACGGGGGCAAACGTGATCCCGTTTTTGTTTGCCAGCCGGTAGGTGTTTTTATTATCTCGTGTTACTTGCCAGTTTTCGGATGCAAATTCAAGGGTGGTTTCACACTCTTTTGCTTTTTCAATAAAGACAAAGTCGCTGGCGGGGTCTTTCGTCCCGATGATTGCGGGAATACCGGGTTTGATAATCCCCGCTTTCTCGTGTGCGATTTTTTCTAGCGTGTCACCGAGAAGGGCCATGTGATCGAATGAAATATTCGTGATCACCGAGGCCAGAGGGGTAATGATATTCGTGGAGTCCAGTCGCCCCCCAAGTCCGACTTCGATAACGGCAATATCAACTTGTTGATCCGCAAAATATTGGAAGGCCATCGCAACTGTCATTTCGAAGAAGGACGGTTTGATCCCAGCGAAAAGTGATTTATTTTCTTCCACGAAATTGATCACGTATTGTTCTGTGATCATCTCCCCGTTTATTTTGATGCGTTCACGGAAATCTTTCAAGTGCGGTGACGTGTATAGTCCGGTTTTATACCCGGCTTCTTGTAAGATGGAGGCCAGCATGTGAGACACTGATCCCTTACCGTTTGTACCTCCCACGTGGATGGTCTTGAATTGTTTGTGCGGAGAACCGAAGTGTTCATCCAGTTTTAACGTGTTGTCCAGATTGGCTTTGTATGCGGCCTTACCTTCTCTTTGGTACATGGGAAGTTGGGCAAATAACCATTCTAATGTTTCCTTGTAGTTCATGTATATTCTTTTAAATAAACTGATTCATTCTGTTGAACGGGCAAAAATAGTAAAAATATATGGTGGGTGTAAGTTCGGGCTTTGATATTTCTTTTCAGTGAAAAGACGTGTGTTTGAGGATGGAAATGTTAATAATGTGTAAGAAGTATATGGTGTTGATTTCGTACGAATATGGAATAAATTCGAGAAATGTAGGCTGTATGGTGTGTTTTTTTTTTTTTCGTGCATTTTATTTGACGAGCGTGAGGGGTGAAGTGAGGGGTGAGTGCGTGCCGGTGGAGATGGTATATGTATTTGACGAAATTTCACTAACTTTAAACCCGGATTAAAGAAAACGTGCTAATTATCAAAGTAACGTATGTGTTGCATTTGGGAAAATAAAAATGAAATAAAGATATGGGAAAGGAAGTACAGGCAATCTTGAATCTTTTGAGTGAAGGTGTCATCGTCGAAGGGGTTATTCAAACGCCAAGGGATATACGGATTGACGGCACGCTTGTCGGGACAGTTCGTACTGATGGGCGTTTGGTGCTCGGGCCTTCTTCTCGTGTTTCGGGAAAAGTTAATTCTCCGAATATTGACGTGTTCGGGAACGTGGAGGGGGATATAGTTTCAACCGGTATTGTCGTGTTAAGGGCAAAATCAAACGTGAAGGGGACGATCTCCACAGCGACTATGATTGTTGAGGCCGGGGCGGTGTTTAACGGGGAAAGTAATATGATTGCGTCGGCTAAAGGAGTTGTTCGTCCGGAAACGACAGAAAAGAAATAATGCAAATTCTTTGTGTCGGATTTCGCCGAAAAGATATAACTTTGCAGAAATTATAGAACGTTATATGGCTAATGATAGTAAAGTTGTTCCAGTTCCGGTTTTGAGACGGATGCCTGCGTATCTTTCTTTCGTAAAGACATTGCAAAAGCAGGGAGAGAAATACGTCTCATCAACAAGAATTGCCGAATACATGGAAATAGACGCCACGCAAGTGACGAAAGATCTGTCGCATACCGGTATCTCCGGTAAAACTCGTGTTGGTTACGAAGTGGATAATTTCGTGGAGATACTGGATGACTTTCTTGGTTTCAACAAGATTAATAACGCTTTTTTAGTTGGGGCAGGTTCGTTGGGATGTGCCTTGTTGCAGGATAAGGGATTGAGAAATTTCGGATTGAATATACAGAAGGCTTTCGACGTGGACAAGTCTAAAATAGGGACAAAGATTAATGATGTCGAGATTTTTCACGTGGACCAGTTCCGGGGAATGCCGGGAGAATGTAACGTGGCGATAGGTATCATTACCGTTCCGGCCGAATGTGCCCAGAACGTGGCCGATTTAATGGTTGCCTGGGGAATTAAAGCTATTTGGAATTTTACCCCGGCCCGGATTAAAGTGCCTGCTCATATTGCCGTACAAAATACGACAATATACACAAACTTGGCCATTTTATTTAATAAATTGCACGGACAGGAATAGCTTTTTAATTTTAGCTTTTAAATTTTAGATTCCAGCGCACGAGCCGACATCTTCAAGACAAGAGGCGTGTTTAAGCCGGGCTTTTTCTTTGATATTCCGATGTTTTTTTATAATTTTGCGGTTCATAAATTACAAAGAGTAATAACTAAAAGAAAGCGGAATGGTAAAGATTAAATTTCCCGATGGGAATGTAAAAGAGTTCGAGTCCGGGGTTACCGGCATGGACATAGCTAAGTCGATTAGCCATAAGCTGGCTAAGGAAGTGTTGTCTATATCCGTAAATGGCGTCACGTGGGATTTGATGCGCGGTATAACAACAGACTCCGAGATTAAGCTGTATACATGGGACGATGAAGAGGGACGCCATGCTTTCTGGCACTCATCTGCACACCTTATGGCAGAAGCTTTGCAGGCTATTTACCCGAATATCAAGTTCGGTATCGGTCCGGCTATTGAAAATGGTTTCTACTATGACGTGGATCCGGGAGAAGGTGTTGCTATCCAAGAGAAAGATTTGGCGGAGATCGAGAAGAAAATGTTGGAATTGGCAAGAAAGAACGAGGAGTATTGCAGGATAGACGTTAGTAAGCAAGAGGCGTTGAATCATTTTTCATCACTCAACGAAACATATAAAGTAGAGTTAATCAACGATTTGGAAGACGGAACAATCACATATTACCGTCAGGGTGATTTCACGGACTTGTGCCGCGGACCGCACTTGCCCAATACATCCTATATCAAGGCTATCAAGTTGACTTCTGTTGCCGGGGCATACTGGAGAGGGAACGAACATAACAAGATGTTAACCCGTATATACGGTATTACTTTCCCTAAACAGAAAATGCTGGACGAATGGTTGGTATTGATGGAGGAGGCAAAACAACGCGATCACCGTAAGATTGGTAAGGAGATGGAGTTGTTTATGTTCTCGCAAGCGGTTGGTTCGGGACTTCCGATGTGGTTGCCGAAGGGGGCCATGTTGAGAGATCGTCTGGAAGCATTCTTGCGTAAGGTACAGAAAAAATACGGTTACGAGCAGGTGATCACCCCGCATATCGGTAACGTGAACTTGTACAAGACTTCGGGACATTTCCAGAAGTACGGTAAAGATAGTTTCCAAGTAATCACGACCCCGCAAGAAGGCGAGGAATTCATGTTGAAACCGATGAACTGCCCGCACCACTGCGAGATGTACAAGTTCAAACCGCGGTCCTATAAGGATCTTCCGGTTCGTTTTGCTGAATTCGGTACCGTGTATCGCTACGAGCAGAGCGGGGAATTGCACGGGTTGACAAGGGTTCGCGGGTTCACGCAGGATGATGCTCACTTGTTCTGTACGCCTGATCAGTTGAAAGAGGAATTCAAGAAAGTAATCGACATTATTTTCACGATATTCAAAGCGTTGAGTTTCGAGAATTTCACCGCGCAGGTTTCTTTGAGAGACCCGAATAATAAGGAGAAATACATCGGAACCGATGAAAACTGGGAGAAAGCCGAGAGTGCTATTATCGAGGCTGCTGCCGAGAAAGGATTGAAAACAACTGTTGAGTTGGGTGAGGCTGCATTCTATGGGCCGAAATTGGACTTCATGGTGAAGGATGCCATCGGGCGGAAGTGGCAGTTAGGAACGATCCAAGTAGATTATAACTTGCCGGAACGTTTCGAGCTGGAATACACGGGTGCTGATAACCAGAAACATCGTCCGGTAATGATTCACCGGGCTCCGTTCGGAAGTATGGAGCGATTCGTGGCCGTACTGATTGAACATACGGGTGGAAAATTCCCGTTATGGTTGACTCCGGACCAGGTTGTGGTACTCCCGATCAGTGAAAAATACAACGATTATGCTCAAAAAGTTGTAAATTTCTTAAATAATTCCGACATTCGCACCGTTTTAGACGATCGTAACGAAAAGATTGGTCGTAAGATACGTGATAACGAGTTGAAAAAGATTCCTTATATGTTGATTGTTGGGGAACAGGAAATGAACGAAAATAAAGTTTCTGTTCGTCGTCAAGGAGAAGGAGACAAAGGATCTATGACAACAGAAGAATTCGCAGAAATGATAAATAAAGAGGTAGAAGCTCAGTTGAACTCTATCTACAATGAATAAATAAAAGGAGGATTAATTATAGCAAGAACAATGGAAATTAGGGGCAGAGGTCAAAATGACAAGCCACAGCACAGAGTGAACGAGCAAATTCGGGCTGCTTCTGTGAGAGTCGTTGGTGAAAATGTAGAAGCGGGTGTTTATCCTTTAAAAGAGGCTTTAGCCATGGCTGAAGCTGCCGGAGCTGATCTGGTAGAGATATCCCCCAATGCCGATCCACCTGTATGCAGGATTATTGATTACAGCAAGTTCCTGTATCAGTTGAAGAAAAAGCAGAAAGAGATTAAAGCCAAGAGCGTGAAGGTCGTTGTAAAGGAGATTCGTTTCGGGCCTCAAACAGATGATCATGATTTCAATTTCAAGTTGAAACACGCAATCGGGTTCCTACAAGAAGGTGCGAAGGTGAGAGCTTACGTGTTCTTCAAAGGGCGTTCGATTCTGTTTAAAGACCAGGGGGCTGACTTGTTGGAACGCTTTGTCAATGCATTGGAAGATTACGGGAAACTGGAATCCGCTCCCATGCTTGAGGGAAAGAAAATGATCGTGGTGATTGCTCCTAAGAAATAGTGGAAGTTTAGAATTTAAAGTTTAGAATTTAGAATGAATAGATCTGTGAATCTAAAATCATTCCATCATTGGATTTTTCAATCTGAAATCTAAAATCATTAAATCTAAAATTGATACTGGATATTTTATAATTACATATATTCTGAAACAAATTAAAATTAGAACAAATGCCAAAGATGAAGAGTGTGAGCAGTGCAAAGAAAAGATTTACTTTGACTGCTACCGGGAAGATTAAGAGAAAACATGCTTTTAAAAGTCATATTTTGACCAAAAAAGCAACCAAGAGAAAAAGAAATTTGACTCATACAGCTATCGTTGACGTGGCTAACGACGCAACTGTGAGAAAAATGCTTTGTATCTAAGAAATTAAAAAAACAGTAATTAACCAGGATGTTACGCCAGTTAAGTTCCTTGAGGGACGCTAACATTCAAAAAACAAAAGATTATGCCAAGAGCTAAAAATGCCGTTGCTTCAAGAGCACGTAGAAAAAAGGTTTTAAGTCAAACCAGAGGTAACTTTGGTGCAAGAAAAAATGTCTGGACGGTTGCCAAAAACACGTATGAAAAAGGCTTAACGTACGCGTACCGTGACAGAAAGAAGAAAAAATCAGAATTTAGAGCGTTGTGGATTCAGAGAATTAACGCCGCAGTTAGAATGGAAGGTTTGTCTTACTCTAAGTTTATGGGCTTAGTTCATAAAGCTGAGGTAAACATGAACCGTAAAGTTTTGGCTGATCTGGCTATGAATCAACCGGAAGCTTTCAAAGCAATCGTTGCGAAAGTGAAAGAGTTAGCTTAGTAATTATAAAATATCAGAAAAGGCTGCCCTCGGGTGGCCTTTTTTTATTTTTAAATATTACCTTTGTAAGATAGTGGTACATTATTTTTTAATTCAATATAATGAAGATTGCATTACTTGGATACGGGAAAATGGGGAAAACGATAGAGCGTGTGGCTCGTGATCGTGGACATGAAGTTGTGTTGGTCGTGGATGAGAATAACCGGGCTGTATGTACGGATGAGCAATTGAAACAGGCTGATGTTGCGATTGAATTTACAACCCCGACCGTGGCAGTCGATAATTATAATTGGTGTTTCCGTAATCATGTTCCGGTGGTATCCGGTACGACGGGATGGCTGGAAAGATGGAGCGAAGTGATGATGTCACGAGAGCAATTAGGGGGAGCCTTTTTTTATGCGTCCAATTATAGTATCGGGGTGAATATATTTTTTCATCTGAATCGTTGGCTGGCACGGACCATGGCTCGCTTTTCCGATTATAAAGTTTCTGTCGAGGAAACCCATCACATCCACAAGCTGGATGCTCCCAGTGGAACAGCCATTACTCTGGTAAAAGATATTTTGGAAGAGCATCCGGAATACTCGTCTTGGGTACTGGATGAAGGAAAGGTCGGTGCGGGAGAATTGCCCGTAAAAGCCAAAAGAGAAGGTGAAGTTCCGGGGATTCACACGGTAGCTTATAAATCGAACGTGGATGAAATCCAGATATACCATTCTGCTTATTCCCGGGATGGTTTTGCTCAGGGAGCCGTGATGGCGGCTGAATTCCTGATGGGGAAAAAAGGTGTTTTTGGAATGGAAGACTTGTTGAAAATTTAGAATGAAAACTGAAATAACAAACTCCCTCCCCCCTTCGGGGTACTCCCTCTATAAACAGAGGGAGAGTTGAATGCTCCCTGTCTTGGGGAGAAGTTACCAGCTCATCCTCTGTTTATAGAGGAGGTGGCAGCGAAGCTGACGGAGGAGTTTAATTTAATAAATCAAGAAATATATGAGTAGGATATTGACAAATAAATGGTTTAAATTAGGGTGCGTTCTTTTCGTGTACCTACTGTGGACGTTATGGATCGGGAGCTGGTGGTTGTTATTAGGTGTACCTGTTCTGTTTGATATTTATATCACGAAGAAGGTGCATTGGGCTTTCTGGAAGAAGAAAGGAGTGGAAAAACAGACCAAGACAGTGGAGTGGATCGATGCTTTGATCTTCGCTATTATTGCGGCTACATTGATTCGTATGTTTTTCTTCGAGGCGTACACGATCCCGACTTCCTCTATGGAGAAGTCCATGCTGGTCGGGGATTATCTTTTCGTGAGCAAGGTGGCTTACGGACCGAAATTACCTAATACCCCGTTGTCTGTACCGTTTACTCATCATACCTTGCCTTTCACCCAGTCAACAAAAGCTTATTCGGACTTGATTCAATGGCCTTACAAACGGATTGCCGGGTTGGGAGAGATTAAACGTGAAGATATTGTCGTGTTTAACTTCCCGGCGGGGGATACGGTAGTCGTCGGAAGAGAAAACCCGGATTACTATTCGCAAATTAGGGGACAGGAGGCTGCTATTCGGTACGTGGCCCAAGAGAAGGGATTGAGTGTAACCCCAGAGGAGGCTTGGTCTATCGCTCGTAAACAGATTTGGCGGGAGAACGAGATTATCGCCCGCCCGGTAGATAAGCGGGAGAATTACATCAAGCGGTGCGTCGGGATTCCGGGGGATGTTCTGGAAATGAAGGATGCTGTACTTTACGTGAACGGGAAGAAGTTGGAGGATAAAGATAAGATGCAATATAATTATGATATTAGCGTGAATGCTCCTTTTAATAAGGTAAAATTGCAAGAGATGGGGATTTCCATGGAAGATATTAATGGTGGTTATATGGGGAGTAATCATTACGTGTTGCCTCTGACGGTTGAAATGGTGGAGAAAATTAAGAAAATGCCGAACGTTCTGTCGGTGAATCATCAGGAGGATGATGGACAAATATTCCCGTATAGTCCGAATTACCCGTGGACTCGTGATAATTTCGGACCGTTACCGATCCCGAAGAAAGGGGAAACTATTGACCTAACGTTGGAGAATTTACCGCTTTATGACCGTATTATCGGGGCATACGAGGAGAATAAACTGGAGGTAAAGGATTCCGTTATATATATTAACGGTGCCCCGGCAGATAAATATACTTTCAAGATGGATTACTACTGGATGATGGGGGATAACCGTCACAATTCGGCTGACTCCCGTTACTGGGGATTTGTTCCTGAAGATCATATTGTCGGGAAAGCTTATTTTATTTGGCTTTCTCTGGATAAGGATAAATCCTTCCTAGGTAAGATACGTTGGAACAGGATGTTTCGGTTTATACATTAAAAAAAGCGGCATATGCCGCTTTTTTTGTTATTATATTTTGTAACTTGTCATTGTTTTAAAAATTACATTATGACTAAAACTAAAAATAAGAAAACATTTGTATTAGATACGAATGTGATTTTACACGATTACAGATCCATCTACAATTTCGAGGATAATGATATTGTTATTCCAATCACGGTATTGGAGGAGTTAGATAAGTTTAAACGCGGGAATGACCAGATTAATTACCATGCCCGTGAGTTTGTCCGGGAATTGGATCAGATTTCCGGATCAGATTTTTTTCTAAAAGGAGCGCCGTTAGGTAAGGGAAGAGGGCGTTTGTTTATCCAGACAGGAGTGCCTTTCTCTCCCAAAATGAATGATTCTTTTGGCGAGGATATTCCCGATCATCGGATATTGGCTATTGCTGAATATATAACAGAGAAGAGAGAAGGAGAAAAGGTTGTTTTGGTGTCGAAAGATATGAATTTGAGGATGAAAGCGAGGTCTCTGGGGATTTTGGCAGAGGACTACAAGACCGATCAGGTGAAGGATTTGGAAGTGTCGTTAAACAAGTGTATAGAAACAAAAGAGGATTTCTCTCAAGAGTTGATTGCAAAGCTTTATGAGAGCGGGGAGGCAGGAATTCCGGTAGAGACGTTTTTCCCGAAGGAAGAAATTAAAGGAAATAATTACTATATATTGAAGAATGGTAGTAATTCGGTATTGGCTTGTTATGATCCCTTCCGGAAAGTGGTGCGGAAAGTGGAGAAGCTAAATACTTTTGGCATTTACCCGAAGAATTCGGAGCAGGCGTTTGCTCTGGATGCCTTGATGAATCCGAATATCTCGTTGGTAGCATTGAGCGGTAAGGCCGGTACGGGAAAGACGTTATTGGCTTTGGCGGCAGCTTTGCAACAAAACAAAGCATTCGAGCAAATTTACCTGGCACGTCCGATCGTGGCCTTGTCAAACAAGGATTTGGGGTATTTGCCGGGGGATGTGAACGAGAAGGTTAGCCCGTATATGCAGCCTTTGTTTGATAATCTGGCAGTGATCAAGCATCGTTATAATATGCATAGCCAGGAAAACCGGTTGATAGAGGATATGTTGAAAGATGAACGTCTGGTGATCTCGGCACTGGCCTATATCAGGGGGCGGAGTTTGTCAAATGTCTTTTTCATCGTGGATGAAGCGCAAAATCTTACGCCACATGAAGTAAAGACGATTATTACTCGTGCGGGAGAGGGCGTGAAGATGGTATTCACGGGAGATATTGACCAGATAGACTCTCCTTACTTGGATAGACAATCGAATGGTTTATCGCATTTGTTTGATCGTATGCAGGGGCAGGATATTTTTGCCCACGTGCATTTGGAGAAGGGAGAGAGAAGTTACCTGGCAGAAGTGGCAAGTAACTTGCTGTAAAGATAAAAACTAAAAGATAAAAGCTAAAAGTTCAATGATTTAGGACTGTTAGCTTTTATCTTTTGGGCTAAACTTTTATCTTTTAGTTTTCAACTTTTAGTTTTTTCAAGTGAATATACTGGGTTTTTTAAGTGCGGCCATTTTATTGACCTTGATGCCGGGGCCGGATATTTTATTCGTGATCACGCAAAGTATTACCCGGGGAAAGAAAGCGGGAATTATTTTTGCTTGCGGGTTGTGTACGGGGTTAATCGCTCACACGGCGGCTGTGAGTCTGGGACTTTCTTTGATTTTATATAATTCTCCGGTGGCATTCAGCGTATTGAAATACATGGGGGCGGCTTACTTGATTTATTTGGGAGTGAAATCCTATATCCACCGGAAGGAAAATTCATTGGCTTTGCCGAGTGCTACCGGGGTAGAATATAAATTGTACCGCAAGGGAATTCTGATGAATATACTAAATCCGAAGGTGCTGTTGTTCTTTATTGCATTCTTTCCCCAGTTTGTAAGTCCTACCACGGAGAACCCGGCAGGAGAGTTACTGATACTGGGATTGCTTTTTATGGCGCAGGCCATTGTTATATTCTCGTTGATAGCCTTGCTGGCAGACCGATTATCACGTCGGTTGATGCAAAATGCTCGATTCTCGTTGATCATGCATATCATCGAATCGTTGGTCTATTTTGCCATCGGAATCAGTCTGATTTTCGTGACTGTCTGATCAAAATTTTCTTAACCGAAGTATTCGAGGTATATAGGTCGAGATGTGACGGGCTTTCTTGGTTTCGTATACATCTGCAATCTTGATCAGAATGGCTGTTTCTTCCACACCACCAAAGCCTGGGTTTATGGCTGTCCCAAAGGATTTCATGGAAGGTGACAGGCTCATGTAGGCATTTACTAAGGGAGGGATATTTTCTCCATGTTCCCGAACGTAACGAGAAAGGATTCGATAATCCTCGTCATAATTATTTCCGCAGAGTATTCTCCCGAGTTTATTGTCATCAATATGAATTTCCAATGGAGTAATCGGCTCGACAAGTCTTTCCGTATCCTTAAAATATTTCCGCATAAAGAATAAGATCATGTCACGCGCCTCTATATTGAAACTGGTGTACATGGTTACTTTCCCGAAGAAGTATTCCATACCCGGATTCTCCACGGTAAGAGCGCCCAGCCCGTCCCACAAGTTATCCAAAGCGAACAGGGATTTGCGTCCCATTTTTGTAGATTGGTACAAAGGTTGTACGAAAGAACGACCCAATTCGATCATTTTAGTGAGATATTGCTTTTTGAAGGCTTCGGAGAAACGGAATAATTCAGTCGTGGCCAAGTTGGGTTCTCCCTCTTGGTTTAAAGGAAGGTTGTCACATAAAATATACCGGTACCCTCCTAGGATTTCCTGCTCTTTCGGGTCCCATACGATTAATTGCTGGTAGGGAACCTGCTCGTCAACATCAAATGGATCAATGTCTACCTCTTTTCCAGTACCGCCCCCGGCAGTTCTGAAGGTTAATTCCCGTAATCTTCCCACCTCTTTCATCAAGTTAGGGCTGTTGAAAGCATTGAACGAATAGATCTCGTTTCCCCCTTTGTTGGTTTTAGGAATGAATCTTTCTTCTGTCAGTTCTGCTAATAATTTTGCTTTGTTTACAGGATAGATGACTGGTTGCATAGTTTATGTAGATCTATAATTGGTAGACAATATTCTTTATCTCTTCCGCCCATTCTTTCGGTGTTTTACTTTTATCTAGGGTTTCCCATTTAATGGGTTTCCCGATGACAAGAGTAAAAGTTGAACCTTTCTTGTTGAATGTTTCCTTGGGGAGATACATCATTTCCAGATTAACCTTTAGCCCTATTTTGGTACGAAAGTTTGCTAAATTATAAAAGAATTTTGAATTTTCTGCTTTTACTCGTATCGGAATAATGTCCCGTTGGTATTTAACAGCTTTAACTACGAAACTTTTTTGCCATTCCAAATCTTTAACCACGCCTTTAACTTTGCGGCTTACCATTCCGGCAGGGAAGGTGATGACCTGAGCATCGGAGGCAAAGGCGTTTTCTAGGTCTACTGCGGCTTCTTTGGCTAAGGCTCCGTGTTTGTTAACTGGTAAAAAGATATTATTCAGATTTTTGAGATTCATCAGTAAATCGTTTACCGGGAATTTAAGCTTTTTATATATTTTCCCCAAGAAGGAGATCAGAATGATACCATCCGGTCCTCCTAGAGCATGATTTGCGGCAAAAATATAGCGTCCGTCGGGGGCAGGTAAATTTTCTTTACCTTCGATGATGTAAGAAATATCAAGATATTCCAAGATTCCTTCGGCAAAATCCAAGCCTTTTTGGTCCCCGTATTTAGAGATGAAGTCGTTGATCTGGTCTTGGCAGATCACACGTTTTAAAAATGAATAAACGAATTTCGGAATCCAGCGGGCTAACTTCGGATTCTTACTTTTGAAAAGTTGTTCGATATATATCGGTTTAACAGTTTCTTCCATAATAAATGTGAATTGAATCTCCTTGTTTCAAAACTTTTGACAAAGATAAAAAACCTTATTCAATAAAATTCGTTAGAGAGGATATGAATTGAAAAATATGAACATTTTTAATGGATAGAATAAGTTAAACGCAAAAAAAGAGAACTATGAGAAAATTATCTTTGATAACGAGTGGAGTTATTTTGATGCTCTCTTTCTTGATGGTGGGGTGTAATACCATGAAGAAGTTGGAGAGAGAGGCCATCGAAACGGCAATTGTGGGGAAAGTTTCTCCTCAGCAGTTGACTGCGGTGGATGGGGTTGTGAATTTTAATTATAATATTGCTTTTGCACCCAGGCAGTTTTATAAAAAGTTAATTTTGAAAGTGACTCCTAAAATGCAATATCCCGGTGGGGAAGAAGCGATGGAACCGCTTTATTTCCAAGGTGAGAGGGTGAAAGGAACCAATTACCCGGTGGTGGAATACAAAGGAAACACGCTGGGAACTTATAATTTATCATTCCCTTATCGTGATGGTATGCAAAAAGGGGTACTAATCGCTGATATAGAGGCGATCATGGGGAATAAAACTGTTGCGTTTACTCCGGCTATATTAAATACGAATGGGGTGAAGGAATGGAAAACATATATGTATTCTCTACCGAACAATCCGGATGCAATTCCTTTGTTTACCGAAACTTTTGTGAAAGATGTTCCGGCAACAGGGGTGGGTATCATTAGCGGGTACGTGTTATTCCCGTTATCTAAATCCGTGATTACAGATGCGCAGAAAAAATCGTCTGTCATGGCACAGGCTGCCCAAGAAATGAAGAAAATTCTGGCAGACAAAAATGCCAAGATTACCAATATGTTAATGTACGTTTCCAGCTCCCCGGAAGGACCGGAAAGATTAAACAAGAATTTGACCACGAATCGTTTCAATACGGCCAAGGCTTATTTCATGAAAGATTTGGGGTTGGCTAACACGCCGATGGCAAAAGATACTAAATTTATCGTTTCCAACACGGTGAGCGAGAATTGGGAAGGTCTGTATATGTTATTGAATGATTCCAACTTGAAGAATAAGGCACAAATCGTGAAAGATTTGCAGAATGCCCCGAATTTACAGAAACGGGGGGCTGTTTTAGAATCATATATTAAGACTATACCGGAATTGAAAGATGTGATTCTTCCGACATTGCGGCGAGCTGATTTTTATATTTTCTATACCGTGCCTGAAGTGATGCAGATGGAGGATCAGGTGACGACTTATTACGTACCTCAATTACAAGAGACTTCAGTTTTGTCAGCTCGTACGGATGTAAATTTGTTGAATGATTTGGCTGTCATTGCTATCCGTAACAAGGATTACAGGAAAGCTAAAAAGTTATTGGAATCGGCAGCTGTAATTAATCAAAAACCGGAAGTACTGAATAATCTTGGTATTGTTTATCAAAATGAAGGGAATAATACTCAGGCTAAAGATATGTATACGAAAGCTTCTATAAAGAATGAGGCGAAGTATAATTTGGGAATGTTGTTATTGAAAGATAAAGAGTACAATAAAGCTATTCCTTACTTGAAAGCGATGCCGAATGTGAATCTGGCTTACGCTCAGTTGATGGCTAATGATAATCGTGCTGCCTTGGAGACTTTGAAGAAGTTGAACCTGACAGAAGGGTACGAGTATTACATGATGGCCGTGGCTGCAGCAAGAGTAAAAGATGTACAGGCAATGGCTGTTGCTTTACAGAAGGCTATACAACTTGACCCGCAATTGAAAGAGAGGGCAAGTACCGATAAAGAATTTTATCCTTATGCTCAAGAAAGTATTTATTTGGATATTGTTGATTAAAATTGTTTGACTTTGCATTTTAAATTGGGCCGTAGCGGGAGCTATGGCCCGATTTGTTACAAGTTACAAGTTTGCAAGTTACAAGTTATGGCGAACCTGTAACCTGTTAACTTGTAACTTTGTGAAACAATTTATTGTTTTACAAAACCTTGTCCGGATTCTGTTTGATGAAGTCACCCCAATCCTTGCATTTTGGGTTTCCCGTGGTGGGTAAATTACCTTGTAGGTGGTGACAATAGGCGATGGCAATGGCATCCGTTTCATCCAAGGTTGAAATGGTGGTTGGTATCGTCATGAATTTGCCTAGCAGAAGAGCGATCTGCTCTTTGGAAGCCTCTCCTGTTCCCGTGATGCTCATTTTAATTTTCTTCGGGGCATATTCGAAAATGGGGATATTCCGTTGTAGGGCAGCAGCGATGGCTACACCCTGTGCCCGTCCGAGTTTCAGCATGGACTGGATGTTCTTACCGTAGAATTGTGATTCGATGGCCAATTCGTCCGGATGGTAAGAATCAATAACTTGCAGCGTGCGTTGAAATACTCTTTGCAGTTTGAGATATGGATCACTCATTTTTTTCATGTCAACGACTCCCGACACAACAAGTTCCGGTTTGCAATTCTTTCCGGTTGTTTTAAGAATTGCATATCCCATGAAGTTTGTACCGGGGTCTATTCCCATGATTAGTTTTTCCATCTATCAGTTTTAGATTACAAATATAGCGAAAATCTGTTAGAATCTCGATTTATCCAATCTCTTCGAGAGTGGTACTGAAATATAAAAGATCCTCACCGAATACATCTACCAGCATATGTAATAATTTGTCCTTGTAGTTTTCTATAAAGATGTTGTATTCTTCGGCAGAAGGGAATATGAGTTGTAGGGATAGGGACAGGCCTTCTCCTTCACGAATCATGACACGGGTAAATAGTATGTCATTACAAAGGTTTTTGCCTTTGAGATAAGCGATGTAACCACCCCGGATAACTTGGATGAATTCCTCTGCAATGTTTTCGTCAATACTGAATGTCGTGTTGTATATAAAGCGCATATTAAGCTAAAAGATAAAAACTAAAAGATAAGAGATAAAGTTAAAAACTAAAAGATAAAAGTTAATCCTTCATGGATCTTTTATCTTTTAGTTTTCAGTTTTTATCTTATATAGTCGGTACCCATAAACCCACGGAGTACATCCGGTACCCGGATACCTTCCGGAGTCTGGTTGTTCTCCAGCAAGGAGGCCACGATTCTCGGTAATGCCAGGGCGCTACCGTTCAGCGTGTGTACCATGGTCGTTTTCTTGTCTCCTTTATCCCGGAAACGTAGTTTCAGACGGTTTGCTTGGTACTCTTCGAAATTGGAAACAGAGCTGACTTCCAGCCAACGGTCTTGTGCTTTTGAATACACTTCAAAATCGAAGGTTAGGGCAGAGGTGAAACTCAAATCACCACCGCATAGACGTACGATACGATAAGGTAATCCTAACTTGATTAACAGTCCTTCCACGTGTTTCACCATGCCGTCAAGAGCCTCGTAAGACATTTCCGGACGGGTGATCTGCACGATCTCTACTTTATCGAACTGGTGCAGGCGGTTCAACCCGCGTACGTCTTTTCCGTATGATCCGGCTTCCCGGCGGAAACAAGCGGAGTAAGCCGTGTTCTTGATCGGTAACTGGTCGGCGTCCACGATCATATCC
>OGES01001530.1_pt1 | contig 17977 bp, 19 predicted proteins | sample 1570711 | NCBI WGS metagenome assembly OGES01 (sample SAMEA2582133, study PRJEB24529) | metagenome | biome: Human gut stool | place: China | collected 2011 | reverse complement strand
GTACAAAGGCTACCGTGGGATGGGTTCCGTGGCAGCCATGGCTCAATCGCATGGTTCTTCTGACCGTTACTTCCAAGGTGGGGTCAACGAAGCCAACAAGCTAGTTCCAGAAGGTATCGAAGCTCGGGTTGAATACAAGGGCGACGTTGCTGACGTGATCTTCCAAATGGTCGGTGGTCTGCGCTCCGGAATGGGCTACGTTGGCGCCAAGGACATTCCAACCTTGATTGACAACGCGCAATTCGTTCAGATCACGAACGCTGGTCTGCGTGAATCACACCCCCACGATGTTCAAATTACTAAGGCTGCTCCTAACTACAAATAATGGCTAAGTCTTAATTCAAAGCGCTGCTTAAAATCAAGCAGCGCTTTTTTACGTTCTGAAACGTCATTTGATGATTGTTTGATTGGCTGGTTGGCTAAATGTGTTAAGATAACAGTTAGCCAAACTTCGAAAAAGGATGAGTATTATAATGAAGAAACTGTTCATTTTGTTGATGATTTTAGCCGCGGTTTGTTTTATCGGTGTCTGGATCTATCAGACGCAGCGGCTCAAAAAGAATGCCCAGGCAGCGATCGGCAAAGGACAGGTAGTCATGAACTGGGGCTTGATCATTTTATTTGTGATCGGTCTGGTGGGAGCATTTGCCGCGCCAAGAGATAAAACCAGCGAGCCGGCTGAACATCATCCTGCCAATGAACATGCCACCAAGGTCAGCAAGTCCCAGTCCAGCTCAGAGTCAGCCGCGGCCGCTTCCGCCAGTAGCTCGCAGTCAGCCAGCTCATCATCAGCGAGTTCTTCATCCTCATCGGCAAGTTCTTCATCCAGCAGTCAGCTGCAGGTCGATTTTCCGACTGACGTTTCCTTAAACAAGACCGGGGATGCGACCGTCAGCTTTAAGGCACCAGCCAACACGCAGTTTGAGATCAAAGACAGCAATAACAATGTCGTGACGACTTTGAACGGCAACGCGCAGGGGGCTGATCAAACCTATAACTTTAAAAAGCCGGGCAAATACCACGTTACCGCTCATAATGGCGACCAGACCATTGATAAAGATTTGACCGTGCGCGGTATCGGGCAATAAATAATAAAAAATTTATTAACAAATTTTGTTTCATTAAATTATTTATAAAATATAAATATACAGCGTTAACAAACGTAACATTGCGTAACTGTGTATATAAATCAATAAATTAATCTTTTAACAATCGAGGCGTTAAACCCTAGTGCGACAAGACGTGCGGGGCTTGACGCCTTGATTTTTTTGGCGTATGCATGGATAATTTTAAGGTATGTAGATGTAAAAATTTTTTAAAAAATGGGACTATGTAAATATGAATGAAGAATCGAAGCAAAATCAACCGGTGCACCATTCGCACCATCACCACCACCATCATCACCATCGTCGGAAACGACTAGGTTTGAAGATTTTGTGGTCATTTATTGGATTTTTGGTGATTCTCGCCTTGATTTTCGCGGGGGTTGCCTGGCGAAACGTCCATGTTGCTACCAATAATATGTACAGCGAATCGGGCGCCAAGACATATCGGAATGCTGACAAGGTTCTCAAGCAGGGCAAGCCGATCAATATCCTGCTTTTAGGAACTGATACAGGGGCGCTGGGCCGCAGCTATAAAGGCCGGACGGATACGATCATGATGATGACGCTTAATCCGCAAAAAAAGACGACCACGATTGTCAGCCTGCCGCGGGACATGAAAGTTAATCTGCCCGGCTACGCTGAATATTCACCGGCTAAGATCAACGCGGCCTATACATATGGTGGGGTTAAAGAAACCATCAACACCGCGCAAAAATACTTTAACGTACCAATTGACTACTATGTAATGGTCAACATGGGCGGGCTGGAAAAAGCCATCAACCAAGTAGGCGGCGTCAGCGTAACTTCGCCTTTGACGTTTGACTATGAAGGCTACAGCTTTAAAAAGGGCAAGACGTATCACATGGATGGTGCCCAAGCCCTGGCCTTCAGTCGAATGCGCTACGATGACCCACAGGGTGACTATGGCCGACAAGAACGGCAGCGCCTGGTCATCACCGCTTTAATGAAGGAAGCTGCTTCATATAAGTCAGTTCTCAACCAAAAATTCTTGAATTCGATTGCTGATCAGTCTAAGACCAATCTGACGTTCAGCGACATGACGACTTTAGCCATGAAGTATCGCAAGGCTAATGGCAAAGTGATTTCTGATCACGCGCAGGGCCATGGCGACAGTGAAGGCGGCGAGTCGTTTGAAGTCGTGCCAACCAGCGAGATGCAGCGCGTATCCGATGAGATTCGTGATGCTCTGCAGCTTAAACACGTCAGCGTGGCTGATTAAAGGAGGAAAACATTGGAAAACAGCAGTAACAACACGATCGATTTGCGTCGCCTGTTTAATCTGTGCCGTAAACATCTGAAGTTTTTGATTACCTGTACGATTGCTCTGGCATTGGCGGGTTTTATCGTTTCTAAATTCATTATGACGCCGAAATACACGGCAACCACGCAATTATTGGTTAACCAAAAAAATGAAAACAATGCCAATGGTCAGGCCTACAACAACCAGCAGGCCGACATTCAGGTCATCAATACCTACAAGGACATTATTACCAGTCCAGTAATCCTAAAAGAAACCAAAAAAGAGCTGGCCAACCCAGTTAAGGTCATTCGTAAGGCCCAGCCAGCCAAGTACAAGACGCTGGCTGATGGGACCAAGCGGCTGGTCAGCGCGGCCAAGCCAGCTAAGGTTGAACACACCGGTCAAGGCTACAGCATGACGACCAGCCAGCTGTCAGACGCGATCACGATCAAGACGCAGACCAACTCGCAAGTCTTCTCCGTCAGCGTGGAAACCGATAATCCAAAGAAATCCGCGGCAGCCGCCAATACGATTGCCAGCGTCTTTAAAAAGCGGATTAAAAAGATCATGAATGTCAACAACGTGACGGTCGTTGCTCGGGCTGCAACACCAACTAAGCCGTCATCGCCTAACGTTAAGCTGTTTACGCTGGCCGGGGCCGTTTTGGGGCTTTTGATCAGCTTTATGATCGTACTGATGCGCGATCTGATGGATACCAGTGTCCGTGACAACGACTTTATGGTTGATGAGCTGGGCTTGACGAATCTTGGTCAGATTACCCACATCAACTTGGATGACGGTTTCTCAATCAAGCGGCGTTCGCAAAATACGCAGACGCGCCGGGTCTAAAGGAGGGTTATGATGGGAATCTTCAAACGCAAGTCACGAGTTGACAACAATACGATGAAAAACGTCGCCAAGCTGATCACGGTGGCCAAGCCTAAGAGCGTAGCCGCGGAACAGTTTCGGACCGTGCGTACCAACATTCACTTCATGGCCGTGGACCGACGCTTAAAGACGATTGCTTTTACTTCTGCCAACATCAGTGAAGGGAAAAGTACCGTCGCAGCTAACCTGGCTGTCGTCTGGGCGCAAGAAGGCAAGAGCGTACTGCTGATTGACGCCGACATGCGCCGTCCAACGCTGTACTCGACTTTTGATCTGGCTGGTCAAGAAGGACTGTCAACGGTTCTGAGCAGTGACCAGGCAGAAGTCAATCTAAATGATGTGATCCAGGAAAGCGGCATTGAAGGATTAGACCTGCTGCCAAGCGGGGCGGTACCGCCTAACCCAGCCGAGCTGCTGAGCTCACAGCGAATGAAGGTACTTTTGGAAGCCGTGCAGGCCCAATATGATCTGGTCGTATTAGACGTGCCGCCAATGCTGGAAGTTACTGATACGCAAACGATTGCGGGCAGCGTGGATGGCGTGGTGCTGGTCGTACGGCAAGGCGTGACGCAAAAAGCTGGCGTACGGCGGGCCGTTGAACTGTTGCAGATGAGTCACGCGCATCTGTTAGGCTATGTCATGAATGACGTCGTACCAGAAGACGACGCGGGCTATGGATATGGCTACGGCTATGGATATGGCTACGGCTACGAAAAAGAATCAGAAAACTAGGCTTGTCGCATACATCAGGAAGGTGAATCAAGATGGTTTTGATCGATCTGCATTGTCACTTGTTGCCAGGCGTGGATGATGGTTCACCTGACCTCGCGACTTCTTTAAAACTGGCCCAAGACGCGGTTAATGATGGCGTAACGCACGCTTTGCTGACACCGCATCATATGAATGGGCACTATATCAATCATAAAGCCGATGTATTGCAGTTGACGGCGGACTTTCAACAAGCGCTGAATGAAAACGAGATTCCATTAACGGTTTTTCCAGGTCAGGAAGTCCGGATCAATGGCGAGCTGCTGGAAGCCTTGCAAAAAGACGATATTTTGTTCGCCGATGAAGGTGGGCGCTACATGCTGCTGGAGTTTCCCAGCCAAGAAGTGCCGCAGTACGCTAAGGAAATGGTCTTTAAGCTGCGGCAGCAAGGCATCGTGCCGATTATCGTCCATCCAGAACGGAATGCCGAGCTGTTGGAACATCCGGAAAGACTGCAGCCGTTTTTAGAGCAGGGATGTCTGACCCAATTGACGTCCAGCAGTTATCTGGGCCGGTTCGGCAAAAAGATTGAGAAGGTTACGACCAGCATGATCAAGGCCGGGCAGGGAGCAATCTTTGCCTCTGACGCGCATGCCTTGAGTCATCGCGAATACGAGCTCAGCGAGGCGCTGCAGAAACTGCGCAGTGAATTTGGCGCTGAGCTGGCTGATACATATGAACAAAACGCGCGTGACATAATTAATGGGGATCAGGTTAATTTAGATTGGCAGCCATTGCCTAAAAAGAAGTATTTTTGGTTCTTTTAGTTAAGAAAATTAGGCGGGGCAATCTTGCCCCTCTTTTCGACTAAAGAGGATGATTAAGGGAGGAGGAATCGTGTGATGATGGCAACAAAAACTAAAGCATACGTCAATCAGCAGCGCGTAAAAAAGCGACTGTTTTATCCAGTCTGCAAGCGCGGCTTTGATATGATTGCCAGCTTGCTTGCCTTACTGCTGCTTTCGCCGTTATTTTTGGTGATTGCAGTACGGATCAAGCTTGAAGATGGTGGTCCAGTAATTTACTCACAGACGCGGCTCGGGAAAAACGAAAAGCCGTTTAAAATGTACAAGTTTCGTTCAATGGTGCAGAATGCCGATCAGATTAAACAGCAGCTGCTCGACCAAAATGAGGTTGAAGGCGCGATGTTTAAGATGAAGGAAGATCCACGAGTTACCAAGACTGGTAAGTGGATCCGTAAATACAGTTTGGACGAACTACCACAATTGGTAAACGTCCTCTTGGGGGATATGAGTTTGGTTGGACCGCGGCCGCCACTGCCAAGCGAGGTTGCCGAATATACTGATTATGATAAGCAGCGGCTGTTGGTTACGCCTGGCTGTACGGGACTTTGGCAAGCGACAGTTCGCAATAAGGCCAGCTTTGATGAAATGGTTAGTTTAGATATTGAATACATAAATAAAGCCAGTTTTTGGTATGACTGCTGGATTATCTTTATGACGGTCAAGATTATGGTCTTTCCGAATAGTGCATATTAGGGGTTAGGAGAATACATAGATAATGAAAGGTATTATTTTAGCAGGGGGAAGCGGAACACGGCTCTACCCAATTACCCGTGGTATTTCTAAGCAACTGATTCCGGTTTATGATAAGCCGATGATTTATTACCCATTGTCAACTTTGATGCTGGCAGGGATTCGTGAGGTTTTGGTAATCTCAACACCAGAATATTTGCCGTTATTTAAAGAACTGTTGGGGGACGGTTCGGAAATTGGGATGAGCTTTTCCTATCAAGTACAGGAACATCCGAATGGCTTGGCCGAAGCATTTATTTTAGGTGAAGACTTTATCGGCAATGATTCAGTTGCCCTCGTTTTAGGCGACAACATCTACTATGGCTCGGGACTTTCCAAGCTGGTTCAAAATGCCGCACAAAAAGAAAACGGGGCAACGGTGTTTGGATACCACGTCAATGACCCAGAACGTTTTGGCGTCGTTGAGTTTGATAAAAATATGCACGCCCTCTCATTGGAAGAAAAGCCAAAACAGCCTAAGAGCAATTATGCAGTAACTGGGCTTTACTTCTATGATAATGATGTCGTTGAAATTGCTAAGCACATTCAGCCTTCAGCCCGGGGTGAATTAGAAATCACTGACGTCAATAAAGAGTACTTAAAACGTGGTCAGTTGGATGTTCAGTTAATGGGGCGCGGTTATGCTTGGCTTGATACTGGCACACATGACTCAATGCTGGAAGCAGCTAACTTTATCGCCACGATTGAAAAACGGCAAAATCTGAAGGTTGCTGCAATTGAAGAAATTGCCTACCGGATGGGATACATAAATAAAGAAGAACTGATTAAACTGGCACAGCCATTAAAGAAAAACGACTATGGTCAGTACTTATTGCGTTTGGCAGAGGAGAAATAGACTATGGGTAAATTAAACGTTCAAACGACAAAATTACAAGACGTTAAGATTATCACACCAGCCGTCTTTGGCGATCATCGTGGCTTCTTTGAGGAAACTTACTCTGATCGTGACTTTAAAGCTGCTGGCATTGATTTTGACTTTATTCAGGATAACCAATCACTGTCTACCCAAGCCGGTGTTTTGCGTGGACTGCACTTTCAGCGTGGTCAGGCCGCGCAAACCAAGCTGATTCGTGTGGTTACCGGCGCGGTTTTGGATGTCATTGTTGACTTGCGGAAGGGTTCACCAACGTACAAGCAGTGGGAAGGCTATATTCTTTCCGCCAGCAACCATCGTCAGCTGTTGGTACCACGTGGTTTTGCGCATGGCTTCCTGACGCTGACTGACAATGTCAACTTTGTTTACAAGTGCGACAACTACTACGATGCTGAAGCTGATGGTGGCATTTCGTTTAAGACGCCTGAACTCAACATTGACTGGCCAATTGAGTTTGACAAGGCGATTACTTCTGAAAAAGATGCCAAGCAGCCAACCCTGACGGAATTCGAAAAGGACAATCCGTTTGTCTACGGTGAAATCTAGGAGACGCAAGCATGACGGAATTTAAGAATATTATCGTAACGGGTGGCTGCGGCTTTATTGGCTCCAACTTCGTTCACTACGTCGTTAACAACCATCCGGAAGTAGAACACATCACGGTATTGGACAAGCTGACTTATGCCGGCAATAAGGCCAATCTGGTGGGACTGCCAACTGATCGTGTGGAACTGGTAGTCGGCGACATCTGTGACAAAGAATTGGTTGATCAGTTGGTTTCAAAAGCTGATGCCGTAGTTCACTATGCGGCTGAAAGCCATAATGACAATTCACTGCAGAATCCGGATCCATTTATTCAAACCAATATTGTCGGCACCTACACGCTGATTCAAGCTTGCCACAAGTATGATGTCCGTTTCCACCATATCTCGACTGATGAGGTCTATGGTGATTTGCCATTGCGGGAAGACTTGCCTGGTCACGGTGAAGGTCTGGGTGAAAAATTCACGCCTGATTCACCATATCGTCCATCCAGCCCCTACTCATCATCCAAGGCCAGCTCTGACTTGCTGGTACGGGCATGGGTTCGTTCTTTTGGATTAAAGGCAACGATTTCCAATTGTTCAAACAACTATGGTCCTTACCAGCACATCGAAAAGTTTATTCCGCGGCAGATTACCAATATCTTGAGCGGCATTCGGCCAAAGCTTTATGGCTCAGGTAAGAACGTGCGTGACTGGATTCATACTAATGATCATTCACGGGCAGTTTGGACGATTTTGACCAAGGGCAAGATTGGTGAGACTTACTTGATTGGTGCCGATGGCGAAAAGAACAATAAAGAGGTTCTGGAATTGATTCTGGAACTGATGGGTCAGCCTAAAGACGCCTATGATCATGTTAAGGACCGTCCTGGCCATGACCTGCGCTATGCGATTGACGCTACTAAGCTGCGGACGGAGCTTGGTTGGGAGCCTAAGTACACGGACTTCCGTGAAGGCTTGAAGGACACGATCAAGTGGTATACCGAACACCGTGATTGGTGGGAAGCGGAAAAAGCCGCTGTGGAAGCCAAGTACGCTAAGAATGGTCAATAAAAACAGATAACACATAGATGAATTGAATTTCTCTTATGAAGGTCTCGTTACTGGGGTAGGAGAAATTTTTAATATGAAAAAGGGAATGGATAACGAAGGATGCAAGACGTATTTATTATTGGGGCCAAAGGAATTGGTAACTATGGCGGATATGAGACCTTTTTAAAAAAGCTGATTGAAACTGATCGTAACAATAAGCAGATTAAGTATCACATTGCCTGCAAATATAATGGCCAAGGAGCAATGGACGAAACCAAGCTTCCAAACGCCAAGACGATTGATGATCATCATTTTACCTATTACAATGCAGATTGTTTTAAGGTTGACGTTTCGGAAAAGCTTAAATCAGCTCAAGCAATTTACTATGATATTGCCGCATTTAAAGAATGTATCCGGCAAATCAAACTTCAACAAATCAAGCATCCAATTGTTTATATCTTGGCTTGTCGAATTGGGCCGTTTGTAAATAAATACGTCAAGCAGCTGCACCAGCTTGGGGGACAAGTCTTTGTTAATCCTGATGGTCATGAATGGATGCGGGCTAAATGGTCCAAGCCAGTACGGAAATACTGGAAAGTTTCCGAAGCTGGAATGGTTAAGCATGCCGATCTGCTAATTTGTGACTCAGTTAATATTGAAAAATACATCCAGACTACCTATGCCAAGTATCATCCCAAGACTACGTTTATCGCTTATGGAGCTGATGTGATGGCAAGTAACCTAAAAGCAGACGATGCTAAGGTGCGAGCTTGGTATCAGCAACATAATGTTCAAGAAAACAACTATTTCTTGGTAGTTGGTCGTTTTGTACCTGAAAACAACTACGCAACCATGATCAAGGAGTTTATGAAGAGTAAGGTTGATAAGGATTTAGTATTGATTACCAATGTTGAGCATAATCAATTCTATGATGACCTTAAGACAGAGACTCATTTTGATCAAGATGCACGAATCAAGTTTGTTGGCACGGTTTATGATGGCGAGTTGCTGAAATATATTCGAGAAAATGCATTTGGCTACCTACATGGACATTCAGTTGGGGGCACTAATCCGTCATTATTAGAAGCTCTGGGCAGCACAAAACTGAATTTGCTGTATGACGTTGGTTTTAACCGTGAAGTTGCTCAAGACTCAGCGTTATATTGGACTAAGGAATCAGGATCATTGAGTGATTTATTGAATAAGACTCAGCAAATGACACCTGAACAGATTGAAAGTCTCGGTAAAAAGGCTAAACAACGGATTAAAGATGCCTATAGTTGGCAATTGATTACTGAAGAATATGATCAAGCATTTTTAGGAAATAAATAAATGAAAATCGTTGAATATACTTTAGGTCTCCCGCCATACAGAAGAGGCGGACTGCCAAGATATAGTACGGATTTATCAAAAGAGCTTGCCAAAAATAATGATGTGTATTTAATGTACCCTGGCGAAATTAATCCATTCTCAAAACAGATTAAACTCAAGAATAAGTGTACTAGTTACCCATTTCATGTAATTGAGCTTAAAAATATGTTGCCAGTTTCTCTAGGATTAGGAATTAGTGACAGCAATAAATTTGATGAGTTTCGAGATATTAGTGAGCTTATAACGTTTATCGATAAGTTGAACCCACATGTTGTACATTTTCATACCTTAATGGGAGTACCAAAAGAATTTCTTGAATATTTAAGACAAAAACAAATTAAAACTGTGCTGACTACTCATGACTTTTACGGATTATGTCCTAAGGTACTAGAAAAAAATCCGTTAAAATCATTAACAAACATACAGTGTACCGACGATTGTATGCTCTGCAAAATGGGGCCATCCTATATTAAGCTACTTATTATGCAGTCACATCTATATGAGCATTTTAAAGAAAGTGATTTAATTAAGAAATTGCGTCAACAAAACAAGGACTCAATAAATAGTAAATCTTTAGACAATCAATTTAAATTTTCAATTGAACAGGCTAATGATCGATTAAAGTTAAGGCAATACTATCTAGACGTGTATGGCTTAATCGATGAATTTCACTTTAATAGTTCGATATCAAAAAATTATTTTAAAAGATTTCTGCCTAACATAAATGGAAAAGTGATTCCAATTACTCATGCAGGTCTTTCAGATCAACGAAAAAATCGTAAGTATAAAAAGCATGATAATTTAGTAGTTGGCTATGTAGGTCCGTATGATCATAAAAAAGGCTTCTTTAGAATGCAAAATATTTATAAGCGGTTAGATGGAGTAGCAATGGATTTTTATGGAGATATAGTAACGAGTGATTTTTTTAATCAGTCTAGAGTTACTAATCACGGAATAGTTCCTTCATCTGAATTAACTGAAGCCTATAAAAAAATGGATGTTCTAGTAGTTCCTAGTGTATGGCATGAAACATTTGGTTTTGTTGTCTTAGAAGCTTTATTGAGTGGCACGCCTTGTTTGGTATCTGATACAGTTGGCTCTAAAGATTTAGTGCCTCAAAATTGGGTGTTTTCTACTGATAATGAATTAATTGATAAATTAAATTTCATAAAGAAAAATATTGATACATTTAGGTTAGTAATAAGAAAACTACCATTATGTTTTGATATGAGTGAGCATGTGAATATAATAAAGCAAATGTTTTATAAGGAAGAGTAAATGCCAAAAATAAGTAAAGATACTGCAATAAGAGATAAGATCATCATCTATTTACGAACAGCTTTAAAGGTTGCTAGAGGTACATTTAAAGGAATAGGAATAAAGAAAAGAGTTTTTCCTATTTTCATAGGTAAACATGTAGATATCTCGCATAAAAGAAATATTTATTGCGGCAAAAACGTTAAGTTTGAGGATTATTCAGAAATACATGGCTTATCTACTCATGGATTGCATTTTGGAAATAATGTAACAATTGGCCGTTATACCGCTATTAGACCTTCAAGTTATTATGGTGTAGGTCAAATAGGATATGGATTAACTATGGGAGATTCTTCATCAATTGGGCCCTTCAGTTTTGTTGGTTGCTCTGGAAAAATAGAGATAGGCAGTAATGTAATGATAGGGCCACGGGTATCGTTATTTGCAGAAAATCATAATTTTTCTAATGTAAATACGAGCATCAAAAAACAAGGTGTAAATAATAAAGGGATAACTATAGAAGACGACTGTTGGATCGGCAGTGGAGTAATAATTCTCGATGGGGTAACTATTGGACACGGTTCGGTAATTGGAGCAGGAGTGATTATTACAAAAGATATTCTTCCAAATTCAATTGTAATAGATAAAAAAGATAAACTCATTAGGTCCAGGTTAGAGGATTGAATAAAAAAATATTGGTAGTGAGGTGATTAGATAGATGGAGTTCAAAATTGATTTTGTAGTTACTTGGGTGGACGGTAATGATCCTAAATGGATTGCTGAAAAAAATAAATATTCGGCAAATGCAGGTAGTGATAAGAAGAGTATGAATTCTAAGAAGGCATTTAGAGAATGGGGAACATTTAAATATTGGTTCAGAGGGGTTGAGAGGTTTGCTCCTTGGGTAAATAAAATTTATTTAGTAACGTTTCATCAAAAACCAGATTGGATTGATATTAATAACGATAAACTGATCATAGTAGATCATTATGATTTTTTAAATAATGCTAATTTACCTGTTTTTTCTGCAAATCCAATTGAAGTTAATCTACATAGAATAAAAGGGTTATCGGAGCATTTTGTCTTTTTTAATGATGACATGTATCTTACTGCACCAATAAGTAAGAGTGATTTTTTCGATAAAGAAGGTTATCCAAAGTATAATACTGCCATAAATCCGATAATTCCTGGAAGATATGGGACAGCAAACTTTCAAGTAAATGATATGGAAATAATAAATAGTTATTTTACAAGAAATGAGATCATGAAAAATGGTAAATTTTTAAATATCCATCAGGGTATTAGGAATTTGATTAAAACTGGGCTGTATAGCCATAGTAAATTTATCTGTGGTTTTTATGAGAATCATCTACCATACCCACTTTTGAAATCAACAATGCAGAAATTATGGAAAAAAGAACCAGAGGTATTAGAAAATACATCTAAAAATAAATTTAGATCAAAGACAGATGTGAATATTTGGCTATTTAAGTATTGGCAAATAGCATCTGGAGAATATAGCATAGGTAATCCGAAATTAGGTAAGTTATTTACATTGGACGATGCAGATCAAGAGCTTTGGAAATTGGTTAATTCTGGAAAATATAAAATTATGTGTATTAATGATGGCTTTAACATTAAAGATGAAAATAAAATTATGGAAGACTTTAATAGAGCATTAAATAAGTTATTACCTGAAAAATCATCATTTGAAGCATAACATTGGAGGCCTTTTTATGAAAAAAATTATGTTGGTTTTTGGGACGCGTCCGGAAGCTATAAAAATGTGTCCTCTTGTAAATGAATTAAAGACAAGACAAGGGATAGAAACTGTAGTTTGTGTTACAGGGCAACATAAAGAGATGCTGCAGCAAGTATTGGATGTGTTTGGTGTTATTCCTGACTATAATTTACATGTTATGAAACCAAAACAGGATCTATTTGAAATTACTAATTCGGTATTAATTGGGATGAAAAAAGTTCTAGAAAGAGAACATCCAGATTTAGTATTAGTTCATGGAGATACTTCTACAACTTTTTCAACAGCACTAGCTTGCTTTTACCTAAAAATTCCTGTCGGCCATGTTGAAGCTGGATTGAGGACATATGATATTTATTCTCCTTATCCGGAAGAGTTTAATCGAGAAGCAGTAAGTATTATCTCTAAGTATAATTTTGCACCAACTAAAACATCCAAAAATAACTTAATTAGGGAAGGAAAAAGAGAAGATACGATCTATGTTACTGGAAATACTGCAATCGATGCATTAAAAACTACAGTAAAGAAAGACTATACAAACCCTGAATTAGACTGGGTGGGTAATAATAGGCTGATTTTATTGACCGCTCACAGGAGAGAAAATCTTGGACAACCAATGCATCATATGTTTCGTGCAATTAAAAGAATAGTAGATGAAACACCAGACGTTAGGGTTATTTATCCAATACATATGAATCCAGTAGTTAGGCAGGCAGCTAAGGATGTTTTTGGGGATGACAGTCGCTTTCATATTATTGAACCATTAAGTGTAATAGACTTTCATAACTTTATGGCCAAATCTTATCTGATTTTAACTGATAGTGGTGGAATCCAAGAAGAAGCACCTAGTCTAGGAAAACCTGTTTTAGTGATGCGAGATACAACAGAGAGACCAGAAGGTGTAGAAGCAGGTACTCTGAAACTAGTAGGTACGGATGAGGAGTATATTTATAATGAATGCAAGCAATTGTTAAATGATAAAAAAGAATACGAAAAAATGAGTAAGGCCTCTAATCCTTATGGCGATGGTACTGCATGTAAAAAAATAGCTGATATTATTTGTAAAGATTTGGTACAAAAAAAGGAATAGAATTATGAGAAAAATATTGGTTTTTCATTATGGTGAAGTTGCTGCATATCCACCGGTCCTAAGTCTTGTTCAAAACTTATTACATAATAATAATGAGGTTGAATTAATAAGCTTCGATGGGAATAAATTAAATGAAAGAATCTTAAACAATCCTTATTTTAAACATTCAGAAATAAATTTTTTTGATAAAAGTATGTTATATAGGCACCTTTTTTTGTATAACAATGTACGAAAAATGGTAGAGGCTCGTATGAAGGATAAAGATATATTGTGGACTACAACAGATTATTCCGTCAGAGTTCTGGGAGATATAGTTTTAAAATATAAGCACGTAATGCAATTAATGGAATTAGTTTATAAATTTCCAAAATATCAGCATCTTAAAAATATTTCATTTCCTCTTGATAAATATGCACGTGCGGCTTGGAAAGTGGTTGTACCAGAGGAAAACAGGGCCTATATTCAAAAAGCATGGTGGCATTTGGAGAAAGTTCCAGACATCTTACCAAATAAACCATATACTTTGAGCTATAGTAAAGAACCAGATGTTTCGAATAGTAAAATAAAAAAGTATTTTAATGAAAAAAGGAAGATAATTTTTTATTTAGGATATATAGGGCCCGATAGAAATCTGGATGCATTTGCAGAGGCCGTTAGAGAACTCGATGATAAAGAGTATTGTTTATACATCTTGGGAAAGGTAGCTAACGGATGGGAAAAGAATTTCAAAGAATTTTTAGATAAATATCCTTTTGTAGAGTATTTGGGATATGTTTCATCACCGAACCATTTAGCGTTTTTAAGAAATGCTTATATTGGAATACTCCCATATTATGTTAATGATGATCATCCTTATTTACCATCACTTAACGCACTGTATTGCGCACCAAATAAACTTTATGAATATTCAGGATATGCAGTGCCAATGGTAGGAACTAATGTATTAGGGTTAAAAGTCCCGTTTGATTTTTATAAAATAGGGATGTGTTGTAAAGATTTATCTGTCAATTCGGTTGCTGATACAATTAAAAAAGTAGATGAAAATCATGACTTGTTTAGCGAGAATTGTAAAACATTCTTTAACAATACCGATTTAGATGGGATTTTAGAAAATATTTTGAACGAGAATTGATTTTAGGTGAAGTCTTTTGATAAAACTTTCGTCCTTTTTTAAAACGGTTGTGATTGGGTGCACCATGATAATGATGGGGTATCTTCAAATTTTTCCTATTACAAATATTGGTAATTTTAAATTTATATGTCAGATAATTGTTGCATTAATTGGAATGTTGATGGCGTTTATTGTATTGATCTTATTATTTAAAAATACCGGTGACAATTATAGTAGTCCGGACTATCGATATGAATACAAGCTGTTAAATTTTTATATAGTACCGTATATCATTATATTAATAATTGAGATATTAAACACACAACTTTTATATCATTACAATCTTAGCGTAATGATTAATTCCTTATTACCTTATTTATATATTTTCTGGGCATATCCGTTAATTTACATCTTTGATAATGAAAAAAGCATCTATCCATTGTTAAAAACTATATGTAAATTAGCCATTTTAATGATAGTAATAAAGTTTATTGGATGGTTTTTTTATAACTATAAAGGAATAAATTTGTTTCAAAATTTAGTTTTAGAAACAACTGATTGGATTAGAAATGGGAAACAACGTATAGATGTAACCCCTTTATTTGGAATTACATTTGTATATTACTTCTATCGTTTTTTAATAACAAACAAAAGACGCTTTATAAATCTAATGATTATTGTGGCATTAATTGGCTATTTAATATTGGTAACTCAAGTTAGATATCAAACTATTGTGGTGGTGCTTACTGGATTAATAATGATATATTTTATTCCTGAGAAAAACGGTTATGGGAGACTAGGTAAGTTGATTGTAACTTTCTTACTATTATTGGGGATGATAACTGGAGGGATTGCCGCAATTATTGAACTATTCTCTGTTAATGGTATCAACGGAGCATCAACTGTAGTTAGATTTGAAGGGATTCAGCACTTTTTAAATATAATGAAGAATACGAACCACTATTTAATTGGTTTGGGAATGATGAGTCAGTGGAATGGTGTTTCAGAACAATTACTTTACCGTAATCAATGGTCATATTATTACCTTAGCGATTTAGGAATAATTGGAGAATTTATTATTTTTGGTGTACTCGGCATTATTGTTTATGGTTTAATGTTTTACTTTTTTATAAAAACAGATATGAAGTTAAAAGATAGATGGCAAAGAGTAGCACTAACGGGACTACTCGCTTACTTGATAATGTCAAGTTTGTCATTAAATGTTTTTGATTTAAGTAGATCCTTTGATGTACCATTCTATTTTGCAATATTTAGCTATATGAATTCTATGGATAAACAACAAGGAATAATAAGTAAAAATGAAGAGTGAAAAAAATAGTTTTAAAATACATTCAATAAAATATAATCTACTAATGAATATTATATTAAAAATATCTGCTTTTATTTTTCCTCTTATTACATTTCCGTATGTTTCTCGAGTTTTAGGTGCTGGACCAAATGGAAAAATATCTTTTGCTGCTTCCGTAATAAGTTACTTTTCGCTATTAGCTGGGATGGGGATACCCTCCTATGGGATACGAAAATGTGCGGAGATTCGTGATGATAAAGACAAACTTAGCAAGACGGTTCAAGAATTATTATTGATAAATTCTTTTTTTACAATTTGTAGTTATTTAGTATTAATTATAACTATTGTTGTTATTCCAAAATTTAGACAAGATTCATTATTATTTTATATAACATCAATAACTATTGTTTTTAACACATTGGGAATAGATTGGTTTTATCAAGCAATTGAGCAATATGACTATATAACTATTCGGAATATATTCTTTAAAGTTATTGCAATAATTTTAATGTTATTATTCATTCATAAACCATCTGATTATATTCTTTATGCAGGAATAAGTGTATTTGGAAATGTAGGATCAAATATCCTTAATATGCTTAGAGTCCGCAAATATATTTCTTTTAAAAGATACCCTTCTTATAGTTTTCAACCACATATAAAACCTATTTTTATGTTGTTTCTTTACAATGCGACTACGACTATTTTTACAAACTTGGATCAAGTAATGTTAGGTTTTATGTCTACTAGTAAAGAAGTAGGATATTATGCGGCCACTGTAAAGATAAAAAATATACTAACTAGTTTAATAACGGCCTTAGGCTCTGTAATGTTACCGAGGGTTGCTTACTATTTAAAAAAAGGTAATAGTGAACGATTTGTAGTATTAATTAAGCAATCTTTTAATTTTATAATTATTGTTGCTATACCAATTTCTGTATATTTTATATTAGAATCTAAAGCTATTATATTATTTTTAGCTGGAGAAGGTTATGAAAGAGCGTCAATGATTATGCAATGGATAGCTCCTTCAATAATTTTTATTGGGCTGAGCAGCGTTACAGCTTGGCAAATATTAATTCCAATGAAAAAAGAGAAAGTAACAGTTATTGGAGCAGTTGTTGGTGCAGTTATTAATGTAATAGTAAACGTACTTTGCATTCCTAAATTTGGTGGTGTAGGAGCAGCAATTGGGACAGGATTAGCGGAACTAGGGGTTTTTCTAACTCATTGTATAGCATTAAGAGAAAAAATAAAGCAATGGATTGATTTAAAAGAAGTATTACTCGGAATTTGTGTTAGCTTAATTTCTGCAGGAATATTAGTAATATTTAACAGTGTTATTAATCTAAATGCTAGTTATTTTTTTGAGTGTTTAGCAACAGCTTTTTTGTTTTTTGTAAGTTATGGTTTGTTGCTCCTAGTATTTAAAGAACCGATAGTTAATAATACAGTTAAGAATTTCTTTAGTAGGATAAAATAATATGAATAATAGTATAGCTTGTGAGATTCTAAATTATAATGATGCAGGTACAGTTATCTCATTAGTAGAGAGAATAAAAAATTATAAAAGCTTAAGCTCTATCATTATAGTTGACAATTGTTCGGATGATGATTCTTTACAAAAATTAAGGCATAAGTATGGTAATAATAAAAAAATCCAGATAATTAGTACAAAAAAAATGGAGGGTATGGTTATGGAAACAACTACGGTATAAAATTTGCTAGTAAGATACTCGGATATAAATATGTATTATTGGCAAATCCAGATATTTATTTTGATGAAGATTCATTAAATGAAATGATATGTACCATAAAGAAGAATCAAAATATTGGAATTGTTTCGGCAGTTCAAAAAACAATTTCCAATAAAGAAATTTTAGATAAGGCTTGGAAAATACCTTCAGACTTTGAATACATATTTTCGGATACTAAAATATCTAGAATTTTAAAATTGAATTCCAGGTATTCCTTAAAACATTTTAATCAGCGTGATCCCCTGTCAATAAAATAGACAATTTAAATAGAGACTTTTTTGTCCTATGCCACG
>OGES01001516.1_pt1 | contig 18107 bp, 12 predicted proteins | sample 1570711 | NCBI WGS metagenome assembly OGES01 (sample SAMEA2582133, study PRJEB24529) | metagenome | biome: Human gut stool | place: China | collected 2011 | reverse complement strand
ATTGCCACTGTATGGAAGTGTTTCAGCATTACTTTTTGATATTTTTGAACATTCTTCCAGAAGAGAATCCTGTATTTGCGCTGCATGAAGCTGGCGCAGTAATTTTTTCAGCTGTATTTCTGTCATTTTCCTCAATATGTTCCTTTCCCTTTTTTATGATGGTCGGACGTTGCCCCCAAGCCAGGGAGGCTGCCAGAAAACCGGCTATTTCGATGTCTTCTTTCTCTTCGAATAATTTAGGAATTTGAATGGGATCGGTATGGATAAAAAAATCGGAATGGCAATATTCCTGATATTTTTCATCGAGTAGTTGTTTTATTTCTAGTGATGTCATATTCGGTCGGGTTTGGTGGCTCTGAGCATTTCTCTTTTTCCGGGAGGTCCGGGCAGGCGTTTTAAGGTGAAACCGACTTCGCGTAAGGCTTGCTTGACTATCCCCTTGACACAATAAGTCACCAGGATTCCTCCCGGTTTCAATGCTTGGGCGAACCGGCTGAATACTTCCGGAGTCCAGAGATGGGGTTGCACTTCCGGGTTGAAGGCATCGAAATAGACGATATCGAATCGGGCCTGAAATTGTATAGACCGGAAATCTGCCCGGTATTTGTGTAAATGAAATAAAGGGGTAATCTGCTCTCCGCAATCCCAGGGGGCGTCGTGCAACATGGCGAATGATCCGGGATCGGCAGCGGGAAGTTGATCCGGATAATGAAGACGATTTATTTCTTCGGGCGGTAACGGATATTTTTCCACACTGTGATAATCGAGCGGGAGCTGGAGTTCTTCGCTCCGCAATAAGCTTAAATAAGCATTCAGCCCGGTTCCGAAACCGGCTTCCAGAATAGACAACGGGACTTCGGTGGGCGGCCGATGTTCCGGGGAGGTCAGATAAAAATCCAGTCCGGCCCGGATAAAAATATGAATAGATTCCTGAATCGCTCCGTGTACCGAATGATAATGTTCATTCAGTTCAGGAACATATAAGGTTATACTACCGTCTTCTGTTTGAATCAATTGATGTGGCATCCTTTCAACAGATTTCTGCTCTGAGTAAATTGACGAATTCGATAATATCACTTTCTGTCGTGTCGAAGGAGCAGACCCAACGTACTTCCGAGGCATTTTCATCCCAAATGTAAAAGAAGCATTCCGACTGTAATTTGGTTATTTTATCGCGGGGGATGATAGCGAATACTTCATTGCCTTGCACCTCTTGAGTGATGCGGATTCCCGGGATTTTAGCCGCTTCGTTGGCTAACATCCGGGCCATCCGGTTGGCATGTCCGGCGGTCTTTAGCCAAAGGTTGTGTTTCAGGACTGCCGAAAATTGGGCGGCGATGAAACGGGTCTTCGAGTGAAGTTGCATCAGTTGCTTACGGATATATTGTACCTCTTTGGCGACTTCCGGGTTGAAAAAGACGACAGCTTCTCCAAACATCATCCCGTTTTTAGTACCTCCGAAACTCAATACATCGATACCGACCCGGGAGGTGATGTCGCGGGGATCACATCCCAGATAGGCGACGGCATTCGAAAGACGTGCTCCGTCCATGTGTACATACATCCGATGGGCATGGGCATAATCGCAAATTTCTTTTAATTCGGCAGGAGTATAAACCGTCCCTAATTCGGTACATTGAGTCAGGGAAATCATTTTAGGTTGTGAGTGATGTTGTTCTCCGAAACCGTGCATGTGGTTTTGGATAAGACCGGTTGTCAGTTTCCCGTCGAAAGTTGGGACGGTCAGTAGTTTACAGCCCGATTGTTTCTCGATCGCTCCGCATTCGTCCACATTGATATGGGCGGTTTCGGCACATATAACGGCGTTATAGGAATGGGTGAAGGCAGATAGGCTGAGTATGTTTGCCCCTGTACCGTTATAGACGAAAAATACACGGATATTTTCTCCAAAAACATTTTTGAAATCCTGTATGGCTTTTTCAGAATAAACATCTTCTTCGTAAGAATGCTGATGCCCATAGGCTGCCTCTTCCAGTGCTTTGAATACTTCCGGTAATACGCCTGAAAAATTATCGCTTCCAAAACCTCGAATCATGATAAAAATTAGAATTAAAGATAAAACGATTCAAAGATAATGAAATTAATCCCTAATCTCCAATCTTTCCCTTCTAATCCCTTTTTTTCCGGAGTATCCATTTTAGCATAACGATGAAAATTAAAAAAGAGGATACAAAGAGTAGAAAATGGCCGTATTTCAGGTCGGGGCGTTTATCGAGTATTCCGATCGCTCCGATAAACAGGCCGACCAGAAGTATCGCATAAGCGAGCCGTGAGGCTCCGTTCCGGAGCATTTTCCGGAATTCAGGAACATCCGTGATTTGTAACTCGTGTTTGATTTCGCCTTGTTTGAGTTTGTATAATATCTCGCTGATATCTCCCGGAGCGGTTTGCAGGAGGGTGGCATATCCTTTTAAGGTTTGGAAAAGCGAGGCGGCCATCTTTCGCGGAGAAAATTGAGTCATGACAACCTCTTTGGCGTAAGGGATGATGAGCTTGGCAAAGGGGATGTCCGGGTCCAGACGTTCGGCCACTTTCTGGATTGTGGCCAACGCTTTGGCCAGCATAAAAATACCGGTAGGCAGACAAAGTCCGTATTTGGTGATCAGGTCGATACAATCCTGGATCATCTTGGCGTAATTGAATTTCTCGATCGGGAGTTGGGAGAAGCGTTTAATCATTTGTTGCAGGCTGAAAATCAAATCGTCCCGTTGGTCGAAAAAACGTTGATCACAAAGCCGGATCATGGAGTCGGCCAGGCCGATAGGATCCCGGCGGGCGAAACCGATGGAAAGGTTGGCCAGAAAATCCATTTCCCGGGGACGGAGAGCTCCGACCATCCCGAAGTCGATAAAGGCAACCCGATTGCCCGGCAGGATGAATAAATTACCCGCATGAGGGTCGGCATGGAAAAAACCTTCCTTGAAGACCATGATCAGCAAGGCTTCCGCTCCGTTGAGGGCTATTTGTACCGGATCGAGTCCGGCAGCCTTCAGCTGAAGCGGATCGTCCGGCGACATACCGAAGATCCGTTCCATAATGAGCATCCGGTGGGTCGTATGTTTCATGTCGACATGGGGAATGTAGATCCGGGGATTGTCTTTGAATATATCCCGGAAACGCAGGATGTTCGTGGCTTCGTTATAATAATTCAATTCCTTGAATATGCTTTCGCCGAACTCGTCGACGACTCCTACGATATTGATGGCAGCCATTTCGGGGTATTCCAGGGCTAATTTCTTGGCCAGATAGCGCATGAGGTATAAGTCTAGTTTGATTTTCTGGTCGATATTCGGGCGTCGGATTTTGATCACGACGTCTTTCCCGTTTTTCAGACGTCCGGTGTACACCTGGCCGATAGAAGCCGAAGCGATACAATGTGGATTGAATTCTGAAAAAACATCCTTGATTTCGGCCCCTAATTCATCTTCAATCAGGCGGATCGCCAGATGGTCGTCGAAAGGGAGGGCATTGGTCTGTAATTTCTTCAATTCTTTTCTGAACCGTTCGGAGAGTATATCCGGCCGGTCGGCCAGGATCTGACCGAATTTGATATAAGTTGGTCCCAGATCCTCTATGGTCAGCCGCAGCCGTTCCTGGGTGGTATATACTGGTTTATGTTGGCGGATACGGCGCTTTCGGATACGACGCCCCAGAAAAGTATGGGAAATCATTTCCTTAAAACCGTGTTTGACCAGAATACTACCGATTTGAATGATTCTGGTGATCTTCAGATACCCTACGTATACATCTGTAATTCTCATTGCTCTTCGGGTTTAGAAGGTTGGGGAGGAAACGAAGAATCTTCCAGTAAAGCATTCAGCTTTTCTACAGCTGTTGTGAGTTGATCGAGGGTTTGAGTAAGCTTTTTATCCCGGCGGGGAGTGAATAACTGACGCAATAATAAAGTGCTGTTCAGCCCTTCCATAGCTCCTGCTATATGATCACTGAGCCGACGGGCTGCTTCCGGATCTTTATGAGTCTGTTGTTCGATAATTTTGGATACCTTTTCGATAAAAGCATCCCGGTCACTGAGCGAGGCATTGATGGAAGCCCGTAAAAGCAAGTATAATAAGTCATTTGTCATACCGATTACTTTAAGCATTGTCGATTGCAAAATATTAAACGAAAAAAGATGTGTTTAGTTGCAAAGAAGAAATTTTGCAGATTATTTTCTATTTTTGTAGGCTCTTAGAAATTTAAGATGATTTGTATATGGAGTGGATACATACTTTATTTTTCGGATCGGGAATCGGGCATTCGATTTTATTGGTAGCTATCGTTATCTTTATCGGGATATATCTGGGAAAAGTAAAAATAGCAGGTGTTTCTTTAGGAATTACCTGGATTCTGTTCGTCGGTATTATTTTCAGCCATTGGGGAATGCGGATGGATGCGCATGCTTTGCACTTCCTGAAAGAATTCGGACTGATTTTGTTTGTTTATTCAGTTGGTTTACAGTTAGGACCCGGTTTCTTCGCTTCTTTTAAAAAAGGCGGGCTTACCCTGAATTTACTAGCGGTATTGGTGATTGTACTGGGCGTTGCAATTACCTGTGTTTTATATGTCGTTACCGGTTTGCCCGTCACTACGATGGTGGGTATTCTCTCCGGGGCGGTGACGAATACGCCGGGCCTGGGGGCTGCGCAACAGGCTTATTTCGATATGACCGGTAAGGAAGGTACCGAAATCGCTATGGGCTATGCAGTGGCTTATCCTTTGGGTGTGGTGGGGATTATCGCAGCACTCATCCTGATTCGTTATATTTTCCGGATTTCTTTCGATAAAGAGACTGAATCTGCCCAAAGTCAGCTGGAAGAAAAGGAAGCACGGGCGACCCATGTTTCCGTCCGGGTGAAAAATCCGGCTCTGTTCGGTAAAGAAGTGGAGGCCGTCGCTACGTTGATCGATAAGAAATTTGTGATTTCCAGGGTGTTGCACGAGAACAATGATTTGGAGATCGCTTATTCACGCACACATCTACAGGCCGGAGATAAATTATTTATCATTGCTGCCAAGCAAGATATGGATGCGATAATCGCTTTTATCGGTGAAAAAATAGAGATGCATCGTTCTGAGTGGGAGAAGCTGGATTCCAAATTGGTTTCGAAACGTATCATGATTACCCGTTCGGAAATCAATGGAAAAATGCTGGCTCAACTTCATTTACGCGGAGGATTCGGTGTCAATATCACCCGGGTAAACCGGGCCGGAGTGGATTTGGTGGCTAGTCCGGGGTTGGAATTGCAGATCGGTGACCGGGTTACGGTTGTCGGAACGGAAGATAGTGTGAAAAGTGTAGAGAAAATATTGGGTAATTCACTCCGGAGGTTGCGGGAACCCAATCTGGTACCTATTTTTCTGGGGATCGCTTTGGGTATTTTGTTAGGGAGTATACCTTTTACTTTTCCGGGAATTCCGCAACCGGTGAAATTGGGATTGGCAGGAGGACCTTTGATTATCGCTATTTTGATCAGTAAGTTCGGACCCCATTATAAATTGGTTACTTATACGACGATGAGTGCCAACCTGATGTTGCGCGAAATCGGTATCTCTTTGTTTCTGGCCTGTGTCGGTTTGGATGCAGGGGTCGGATTTGTGGATACGGTGGTGAACCAAGGTGGTTTTGCATGGATCGGATATGGGTTTATCATTACCTTCGTGCCTCTGATGATAGTCGGCAGTATTGCCCGTTGGTGTTATAAGATAAACTACTTCACTTTGATGGGATTGATTGCCGGGAGTACCACCGATCCGCCTGCATTGGCTTATTCGAATGGTGTTGCCGGAAATGATATGCCGGCAGTGGGATATGCTACCGTTTATCCTTTAACGATGTTTTTACGCGTTTTAACAGCCCAGTTATTGATACTTATTTTGTAAATTTGCACAATCGTATATTAATTCAGTATTCCTATGTCTTACGGTATAGCAGATTTGAGTATAGTTCCCATGCGGAGTGAAAAATCGGAACGGAGTGAGATGGTTTCTCAGATTCTTTTCGGTGAGGTATTTGAAATACTGGAGGTGGATGAGAAATGGGTATATGTCAGGATGTTGCATGATCGTTACGAGGGGTGGATCGATCGGAAAATGTATCTTGAAGTCACCGAAGAATTTATCGGTAAATACAAAGCCGAGGTACCTGTATTGGCTACGGAAGTGTTTAATATAGTCGTGAAAGACGGTGATTACGGGAATAAATTGGTGGTTTCGGGTAGTGTATTTCCTTTTTTCGATGCCACGACCAAAAAGATGCAGATCGGAGGAGATACCTATACTTTGGTCAGTAAAATGAAAGATGTCGGCATCGATAGTTTGAGGGATCTGATTATCGGTTATGCCTTGATGTATTACAATACGCCTTATCTTTGGGGAGGACGATCACCCTATGGGATCGATTGTTCGGGGCTTTCCCAGATTGTTTACCGGATGGCGGGAATCGATTTGCCGCGGGATGCTTCGCAGCAGGTGACGCTCGGACAGAATTATTCCTTCCTCGAAGAAGCGATGCCCGGTGACCTGGCTTTCTTCGGAGACGAGACCGGAGCGATCACTCATGTCGGAATCATTTGGGAACAAAACCGGATCATCCATGCTTCCGGGAGGGTACGGGTGGACAAAATCGACCATCAGGGAATTTTCAACGAAGACTTGAAACGTTATACCCATAACCTGAAAGTCATCAAACGAATCCTGAACGATTAAAAGGCCATAAAGTCGAACCCTTTTAACTCATACAACTCTTCTAACTCTGTAACTCTGTAACTCTTTTAACTCTGTAACTCTTACAACTCTTTTTTTTCAAATCATTTCCCCCGCTTCCGGTCCGCAACAAAAAAGCAGATCCAGAATACTCAGATTCGGGGTAAATGGAAAACGGTCGCTGAAAGTCTGGCGGTAAGGTTTCGGGATATAATCACAACCGGGTTGTCTATGGGAAGCTTTGGGGTGGATAGCGTTACGCAGATCCCTGTAATTGATGTCCCCGATCGCGATATAATCCGTTGTAAGCCGGATATCCCGTTTCAGTTTCAGAAAATCCAGTATAGTCGTTAAGATGGCCAGGTTATGGTCGAAAAGATAAGTCTCCTGCTTTTCAAAAAAAGGCATTAAATCGTCGATATAATATTCGTAATAAGGAGAATTTTTGTAAGCCGATTCGATACCCCGGAAGTGTAATTTTTGCCAGGGAGTCGGATACACGATTTTCAGGTCCTTTATCAGGGTTTTGCTGTTGGCTTTGGCCACCGGGACGGTCAATGCGATCACGCCGTTTGCGGTCATGATTTCACAACGGTTACGGTAACTCTGTTTGCCGAAGTTTTCATATTGCTCGATATAGGTTACTTCTGCTTTTTTTAGACAAGAGAAGTAAGCTATCGGTGGAAAATAGGCTGTCGTTAATAAAAAAGGGTTCATAATAGATGTGCTTAATGAGCACAGGCAAAAATAGTAAAATATTTTTTGACTTCTCTGTTTGGTATATTTTTCCTCAATTTGTCGTAATAATTTAGCAGAAGTGTGTAAAAATTGTCATCTAAAAGTAACAAGTGTGTAATTTGCAAATTTTTGTCGTTAAAATATTGATGAAAATTTGTGAATATGCAGATTCCTTGCTATCTTTCGAATGCTGAATTGAACTGAACATAGCTACGTCTAATCGAGGATTTCTTTTCGGAATCGGAAAAAATAATTGCTTTTTTCCTCCGTTAACCGGAACATTTCCGCTGATAGAGCGTATAATGTTTGTTTGTATCCGGTAAAATAGCTGAAATAATAATATTTTATCGTAAACTTTGGTCAAGATTTTCAGAGATGTGAAAGGAAATTAATGAATAAAATGTGTGGGGTGTAGGTGCGATAGTATTAAGTGATGGATGAATAGGTGTGAATATTTTACCGGGGGAATATTTTAAACGGTATGAAATGAAATTTGATATCACAGTCAACGATCCTTTGCTGGAACCTTTTCTTCCTGTTATCCGGCGTCGCCATGAACGCAGTGTGCTGAAAGAGTTGGAATTTACCAACCGGAAAAAAAGACTTGCCGACATTTTTAATAATCATCTTTATTTTGGTTTGCACCGGCTTCCTGGAAAAGGTTGGGTATTCCGGGAATGGGCTCCTCATGCTACGGCGATTTATCTGATCGGAGAATCGAATGACTGGCAACGAAGGGAGAATTTTAGCTTCCACCGGCTGGAGGGAGGGGTTTGGGAATTGGAATTACCCGAAGAAGCCCTCTGGCATGGGATGGATTACAAGTTCTGGGTAGAGTGGCCCGAAGGAGGAGGTGAACGGATTCCCGGGTATGTAAACCGGGTTGTACAGGACGATCTGACTACAATTTTTTCAGCGCAGGTCTGGCAACCCGAACAAGTCTACCGGTGGCGTTATTCCGGCGTAGGAAGAAGGGAGCATCCTTTGATCTACGAAGCTCATATCGGTATGAGCATGGAGAATCGCCGGGTGTCTACGTTTAATGAATTCCGGGCTTATGTATTGCCCCGGATTGTAGATCTGGGATACAATATGATTCAGCTGATGGGGATTCAGGAACATCCCTATTATGGTTCTTTCGGCTATCAGGTATCGAATTTTTATGCGGTCAGTTCCCGATTCGGAACACCCGACGACCTGAAACGTCTGATCGATGAGGCACATGGATACGGTATCGGTGTGATCATGGATCTTGTGCATTCTCATGCAGTCAAGAATGAAGCCGAAGGATTGAGTTGTTTTGCCGGAGATTATAACCAGTATTTTTATCCTGGTGAACGGGGTGAACATCGATTGTGGAATTCCCGTTGCTTCGATTATGGAAAAAATGAAGTGATCGGTTTTTTGTTGTCGAATTGTAAATATTGGCTGGAAGAATTTCATTTCGATGGCTTCCGTTTCGATGGGATCACCAGTATGCTGTATTGGGATCATGGTTTAGGGCGTGATTTTACGGAATACAAATTTTATTATGACGGTAATCAGGATGAAGATGCGATTACCTATCTGACTTTAGCCAATAAGTTGATCCATGAGGTGAATCCGGAAGTGATCACGATTGCCGAAGATATGAGCGGTATGCCGGGTTTAGCGATGCCTGTCGGCGAGGGAGGATTAGGTTTCGATTTTCGTATGAGCATGGGAGTACCGGATTATTGGATCAAATTGATCGAAGATAAAAAAGATGAGGAGTGGCATGTCGGGGATATGTTTTACGAACTGACCAACAAACGTCCGGAAGAGCATACCATCAGTTATGCCGAAAGTCACGATCAGGCTATGGTAGGGGATAAAACCATTTTTTTCCGTTTGGTCGACAAGGATATCTATACTTCGATGAGTGTTTTCGACCATAGCCTTCGGGTCGACCGGGGCATGGCGCTCCATAAAATGATCCGGCTGATGACGATAGCCACTGCCGGCGACGGATACCTGAATTTTATGGGGAATGAATTCGGCCATCCCGAATGGATCGATTTTCCACGGGAAGGAAATAATTGGAGCTACGAACATGCCCGCCGGCTGTGGAGTCTGGTAGACGACAAGGATTTGCGTTTCCGTTTTCTGAACGAATTCGATAAAGCGATGATTTCTTTAGCAAAGAAAGACGGCTTTTTTAAACCTATCCCACTGCCTGTCGTAAGAGATAATGAGAGACAGATATTGGTTTTCCGGAGAGGCGCTTATCTGTTTGTTTTTAATTTTAATCCCCAAAGTTCATTCTCCGACTATCGGTTCGAGGTGGAAGCGGGAAAATATTTGCCGGTATTGGATACCGACAATCAGTTGTTCTCCGGTTTTAACCGGATCGATGACGGGCTGGAACATTTTACCCTTTACCGGGAAGGACGAAACTGGTTGAGTCTCTATATTCCTTCCCGTACGGCTGTTGTCCTGCAATTGCAGGAGGAAAACTTTAAAATGAAAAAATAAAATAGATATAAAGACGTTATTATGGCTTATTTGAAATTTAATAAGGATGAATTGGTGAATCTGGAATATTCACTGAAGCGGGAAGTGTTGGCGACAAACCGGGCAGGAGGATATATGTCTTCTACTATTATCGGATGTAATACCCGGAAGTACCACGGATTACTGATATTGCCTATAGAAGAATTCGATGGGGAGAATCATGTGTTGCTGTCGAACCTGGACGAGACGGTCATCCAGCATGGACGTGAGTTTAATTTGGGTATCCATAAGTATCCGGGTAATTATGAACCCCGGGGACATAAATATATTGTCGATTTCGAGTACGAACCGGTATTTACCCTGACTTACCGGGTGGGAGGCGTACAGCTCAAAAAAGAGATTATTCTGGTACACAACGAACCTCAGGTCCTGATCCGTTATACTTTGCTGGATGCCCATTCCGATACGACGTTGAGATTGAAACCGTTCCTGGCTTACCGGAATATCCATTGCTTGTCGAAAGCGAATATGATGGTCAATACCAAATATCAGGAAGTTGAAAACGGGATCCGTTCCAAATTGTATAATGGTTTTCCATACCTGAATATGCAAATCAGCAAGAAGAACGAGTTTATCGCTACTCCCGACTGGTATTATAACATAGAATACATAGAAGAACAAAACCGGGGATATGATTTCAGGGAAGATTTGTTCGTACCGGGGTATTTCGAATTTCCGATAAAGAAAGGGGAAAGTGTGATTTTTTCTGCTTCTGTCGATGCGGTGTCTACCGGACGGTTGAAAACCAAATTCCAGAAATTGGTGGATAACAGGGCTCCCCGTAATAGCTTTGTGAGTTGTCTGAAATATTCGGCTTCCCAGTTTATCGTGAGAAGAGGAAAAGAAACCGAGATCATGGCAGGATACCCCTGGTTCGGAAGATGGGGAAGGGATACCTTTATTGCTTTGCCGGGAGTGACCCTGGCTGCGGCGAATGATGTCAGGACTTGTAAAGAAGTTCTCGACACGATGATCCGTCAGCTGAATAACGGTTTGTTCCCGAATATCGGTAAAGATAAAAATGCTTCCTACAATTCGGTCGATGCTCCGATGTGGTTTTTTAAAGCCGTTCAGGAGTATGGAGAAGCCGTTCAGGACGATGCTGCTGTCTGGAAGAGCTACGGGGCGAAGATGAAGGCCGTTTTGAAAGCTTACCGGGATGGAATCAACGAATATGTGAAGATGGTGGATAACGGTCTGATCTGGGCCGACGAACCGGGAAAAGCACTGACTTGGATGGATGCCATTGTCAATGGCGTACCGGTTACTCCACGCGGAGGCTATCAGGTGGAAATCAATGCTCTTTGGTATAATGCTATTTGCTATACCCTGAAACTGGCCGGGCAGGCCGGAGATAATAAGTTCGTGAAAGAGTGGAAAGATATGCCTGACAAAGTAAAAGAAAGCTTCCTGAAAGTATTCTGGAATGAAGAAAAAGGCTATTTGGCCGATTTTGTCAATGGAGGCGGACAGAATGTTTTTGTACGTCCGAACCAAGTCATCGCCTGTTCGCTCGAATATAGTCCGTTGTCGGACGAGATGATACATGGCGTGCTCGATGTCGTGAAGAACGAATTACTGACACCGAAAGGCTTACGGACACTGGCACCTAAGAATCCGACCTATGAAGGCACCTACGAAGGAGATCAGGCAACCCGGGACAGAGCTTACCATCAGGGAACGGTTTGGCCTTGGCTGCTCGGACCTTATATCGAAGCTAATTTCCGGCTTTATGGGAAAAAATTTGCGAAAACAGCCCGCGAATTATTGGCCAATTTCGAAGAAGATATGACTGTGTATGGAGTTTGTTCTATCGGGGAAATTTATGACGGAAATCCTCCTTATACTCCGAATGGGTGTATATCGCAAGCCTGGAGTGTGGGGGAGATTCTGAGAAGTATGGCTTTGCTGGAGAAGTTTTGTAAAGATGATAGATGACAGATGGGGAAGAGGCAGACGAGAGGAATGAAGTGGAAAACTTCGGATAGGGAAACACGATAAGGGGAACGAAGGTTTCGCACGATTGCAAAAAAAATTAATTATAATTATATGAAAACTAGAGTATTGATGTTTGGCTGGGAGTTTCCACCTCATATTGCCGGAGGATTGGGAACTGCATGTCTGGGATTGACCCGGGGATTGGCTAAACAAGGTGTTGAAGTGCTCTTCGTCATGCCGAAAGCGAGCGGTGATGAAGATCAGAGTGCTGCCAAAATTATTAACGCCAGTGATGTGGAGTCTTTGTACCAATACCATGATGTGGAGGAATATTGGAAAAATATCGATTTTATGGAGGTAGGCTCTAATCTGATGCCGTATATGGATCCCGAGACATTTACCCGGGAAGTGAATAAGAGTGTTCTGGAAGGAAGCGAAGAAAATCGGATTGAATTTAAGAACAAATATCAATTTTCCGGTAAATACGGGGCTAATCTGATGGAAGAAGTGGCTCGTTATGCTCTGGTTGCTGCTACGATTGCAAGACAACAACAGTTCGATGTGATCCATGCTCACGACTGGTTGACCTATGCTGCGGGTATCGCTGCTAAAAGAGTGTCCGGTAAACCTCTGGTGGTACACGTACATGCCACTGAATTCGATCGTAGTGGTGAGAATGTGAACCAAACGGTCTATAACCTGGAACGGCAGGGGATGCTGGAAGCCGATCGGGTGGTGACCGTCAGTAATCTAACCCGGAATATCGTCATTACCCGCTATGGGATCAATCCGGATAAAGTGGTGACGGTACATAATGCCGTTGATTTTCAGTCGTATTCCGAAATGGAAGTCGAGAGAGGGGTAAAAGAAAAGGTCGTGACCTTCCTGGGACGGATTACTTATCAGAAAGGACCCGAATATTTTATCGAGGCAGCGAATAAAGTGTTGAAACGTTATCCGAATGTACGTTTTGTTATGGCAGGTAGCGGGGATATGATGAACCGCTCGATCCGAAGGGTGGCTAAACTGAAGATTGCAACGAAATTTCATTTTACAGGTTTTTTACGTGGCCAGGATGTGCAAAAGATGTTTGCCCACAGTGATGTCTACGTGATGCCTTCGGTATCCGAACCTTTCGGGATTTCTCCGCTGGAAGCGATGCGCTCGGGGGTACCTACGATTATCTCTAAACAATCGGGAGTGGCCGAAGTGTTGAAACATGCGATCAAGGTTGATTTTTGGGATGTCGATGCCTTGGCGGATGCTATCTATGCTTTGCTGGCGTATCCGGCATTAGCTGAATTTGCAGCTAAATACGGCTTGAATGAGGTGAATACTTTAAAATGGGAAAATGCAGCGTATCTCTTAAAAACGATTTACGAAGAATTAAAAAGATAAAACAATAACAATTAAAATATGACTACTATGGATAAGAAAACGTTGTGTTTGTATTTCCAGGTGCATCAACCGATACGTTTAAGAAAATATCATTTTTTCGATATAGGCAAGAATAGCGATTATTACGACGATTTTGCCAATCGTACGATTACCCGTAAAGTGGCCGACCGTTGCTATTTACCGGCCAACCGGATGATGCTGGAGCTGATTCGGAAATACGGAAAGAATTTTAAAGTGAGCTTTTCTATCTCCGGAATGGTTATCGAACAATTCCGTGAATATGCCCCTGAGGTTATCGATAGTTTTAAAGAATTGGTGGCTACCGGATGTGTCGAAATATTGGCCGAAACTTATTCCCATTCCTTGGCTTCGCTGGTGGATGAAGGCGAATTTAAAAAACAGGTGAAACAACATGCTGATCTGATGAAAGAATTATTCGGGGTGAAACCGGTGACTTTCCGGAATACCGAACTGATCTATTCCGACGAGATTCGTGAGATGGTTGCCCGGATGGGATATAAAACGATGCTGACCGAAGGAGCACGGCATATCCTGGGGTGGAAGAGCCCGGATTATGTCTATACCAATTCGATTAATCCGAAATTGAAGCTGTTGCTGAAAAATTTCAGACTAAGCGACGATATCGCTTTCCGTTTTTCCGATAAAGGTTGGGATCAATGGCCGCTGACTGCCGATAAATATGCTTCCTGGCTGAATGCTGCCGACGGAGAGATTGTCAATCTTTTTATGGACTACGAAACTTTGGGAGAACACCAGGGAGGCGATACCGGGATTTTCGATTTTATAGCAGCTCTGCCGGCACAGATTTTTGCTTCTACCAATTTTGAATTTCTGACTCCTAAAGAGGCTGCCGCAAAACATCAACCGGTAGCTCCTTTGCATGTCCCTTACCCGATCTCATGGGCCGATGAAGAACGGGATGTCACTGCCTGGTTGGGAAATGAATTGCAGAATGAAGCTTTCGAGGAACTCTACAAAATGAAAAATAAGGTCAATGCACTGAAAGATCCGGCGCTTACCCATGATTTCGATTGCTTACAGGCTAGCGACCATTTCTATTATATGTGCACCAAGCTATTTTCTGATGGAGCGATACACCAATATTTTACTCCCTACGACACTCCTTACGAGGCATTTATAAATTATATGAATGTGCTGAGCGATTTTATACGGAGGGTAGAAGAAGAAACGGACCGGAAGAAGACAAGACATCCGAAAGAAGAAAAAGAACCGAAAGAAACCCGGAAAGTAATCGAAGCCCCGGAAACTTCGAAGGAAGAAACTCCAAAGACCGGGAGTGAGAAGAAAAAAGCAAGAACGACGACCAAAAAGAAATAAGCTTTTCGGGCTAAGCCGGAAAAAGATCGGTATAATTAGTCCGTAAAGTTCTTCAGGTTACTCCTTCGTTGCTTCAAGTTCATAAAGTGTGTAGAACCTGCGGACGTCTTCTTTATGGGACTTTCGGGTCCGGTCGGCCGTAGAGAAAAGTGCCCGCAAGGTCCGGGGACTTAATAAACTTGATCGCTCATGAACTAAACCGATTCAGGAAAGGCATTGCAGGAACAATGAATTTCCTGAATTTTGATTTTTTAGGTTTTGATTATCAACTTTTTGGATAAAAATATGTACCTTCGGGGCTCATTTAACACACGCAAAAGTAATATGGATAACAATAAATTGAAGAATCCCGCTTACCTTTTTGAAGTAAGTTGGGAAGTTTGTAATAAAGTGGGGGGAATTCATACGGTGATTTCGACCAAAGCCCTCAATACAGCAGTAGTCATATTTTAATCGGCCCCGATGTCTGGCGTTATACCGAACAGAATCCTGAATTTATCGACGATCCCCGTTTGTTCAGGTCCTGGCGGCAGAGAGCAGCCCAGGAAGGCTTGCGTATTAAAGTAGGACGGTGGAATGTGGCTGGAAAACCGATTGTCATCCTGGTTGATTTCAGTACGTTCATTACGCAGAAAGATGAAATTTTTGCTTCTTTTTGGGAAAAATATAAACTCGATTCGATTAGTGGTCAATGGGATTACATCGAACCGGCCCTGTTCGGATATGCAGCAGGGAAAGTGATCGAGAGCTTCGTTCGCTTTAATTCTTCTATCCGGCAGCGGATTATCGCCCAATTTCACGAATGGATGACGGGAGCCGGATTATTGTATTTGAAAAGTGCGATGCCTCAGGTGGGATGTGTATTTACCACTCATGCCACCGTGTTGGGCCGTTGTGTAGCCGGGAATAATCTACCCCTGTACAGTGAGATGAAAAATTATGTACCCGAAGAACTGGCACGTCGTTTCAATGTCATTTCCAAACAGTCTCTCGAGAAGACCGCAGCACATCAAGCCGATTGTTTCACTACGGTCAGTGAGATCACGGCTACCGAATGTGCTCATTTTCTGGATAAAGAAGTAGACCTGGTTACTCCCAATGGATTTGAGAATGTCTTTACGCCTTCCGAAGCCGAATGGGAAGGCAAACGAAAGGCCGGAAGAGAAAAATTTCTTCAGGTGGCACAGGCGATTTTGGGGCGTCCCGTAGCCGAAGACGCCTTGATCCTGGGTATCAGTGGACGGTACGAGTTTAAAAACAAAGGAATCGATGTCTTTATCGATGCCATGGGACAATTGAATCGTAACAACGGACTCGGTAAAGAGGTGTTGGCCTTTATTTTGGTACCTGCCGGACATGCCGGTGCAAACAAGGAATTGCTGCATAACCTGGAATTACCTTATCAGGCCGTTACCTCTACAGATCTTTATCTGACACATTATCTCAACGATAGTGCCAACGATCCGGTGATGAACCGTATCCGGGCACAAAAATTGCGTAATTCCGAGGAAGATAAAGTGAAGATCTTCTTCGTTCCCAGTTATCTGAATGGAGATGACGGGGTATTCAATATGCCTTACTATGATTTGCTGGTGGGGATGGATCTGACCGCTTTCCCGTCTTATTACGAGCCTTGGGGATATACTCCGCTCGAAAGTCTGGCGTTTAAAGTGCCTACCATTACGACCACTTTGGCCGGATTCGGACTGTGGGTGAAAGAACATTATAATATGAATCATCCCGGTATAGAAGTTATTCACCGCGAAGACGGTGATGCGTCCAATGTGGCTACGGCTATCGCCGAATGGGTAAAAAATTATACACAGGTCGGAGAAACTGAAATGCAGAAAGACCGGGACAATGCCAAAGATGTTTCCCGGATTGCACTTTGGGATAATCTGATCAATTATTATAAACAGGCTTATACGATCGCTTTGAACCAGGCCAGCGTACGCTTGAAAGACCTGCCTGCCAATATGAACGAATCGGTATCTTATATCGAAAAACAGCTCACGGTAAATAATCCCAGCTGGGTCAGTGTGATGATCCATCGCTCTATTCCCGAAAAACTGATCGCTCTGGAAGAATTATCCAAAAACCTTTGGTGGGCCTGGAATGAAGGTGCTCGTGAATTATTCCGGATGATCGATGTCGATAAATGGAGGGCTTGCGGTCACAATCCGATCATGTTGTTGGATTCGATTTCCCTGGCTCGTTATAAAGAACTGGAAAATGATGCCGGTTTCGTGCATAAACTTGAAGAAGTATATGCTCAGTTTAAAGCCTATATGGCAGCGAAAGAACATATGTCCGGGAATGGGGTTGCTTACTTCAGTATGGAGTATGGTTTGCATACTTCGTTGAAGATCTATTCCGGAGGATTGGGAATCCTGGCCGGTGACTACCTGAAAGAGGCCAGCGATAAAGGGACGAAGATTACGGCTGTCGGTTTATTGTATCGTTATGGTTATTTCACACAGAAATTATCTGCTATGGGTGATCAGGAAGCCGAATACGAAGCTCAGGATTTTATGAAGATCGCCGTAACCCCGGTACGTGACAAGGAAGGTAATTGGGAAACCATCAGTCTGGTATTCCCGGGACGGAATGTATATGCCCGGATCTGGAGGGTCGATGTCGGCCGGATAGAGCTCTATCTGCTGGATACCGATTTCGAAGATAACTTGCCCGAAGACCGGAGTATCACCCACCATCTGTATGGCGGAGATTGGGAAAACCGCTTGAAACAGGAACTTTTGCTCGGGTGTGGAGGTATTCAGGCCTTGCGAAAACTGGGTATCGAAGCTTCTACTTACCATTGCAATGAGGGACATGCTGCTTTCACCGGGCTGGAAAGATTGAAAGAATATATTACCGAGGAACGCCTGACTTTTGCCGAAGCGATCGAAGTGGTGCGGGCATCTTCTTTGTTTACGACTCATACACCTGTACCTGCAGGACATGATGCCTTTTCGGAAAATATGCTGCGTACTTACATCTCTCATTATGCCGATCGGCTGAAAATCTCCTGGGAACAGCTGTTGGGATTAGGAAAAATCAATGTCGCCGATCCGAATGAGAAATTCTCTATGAGCTTCCTTGCGGCTAATCTGGCTCAGGAAATGAATGGGGTTAGCTGGTTGCACGGCGAAGTGAGTAAAGAGATTTTCAAAGGCATGTGGCCGGGATATATGGCCGAGGAGTTGCACATCAGTTATGTGACCAACGGGGTACATTATCCGACTTGGGCGGCTCCCGAATGGAAGAAAATAGAAGAATCTTTGTTCGGTGAAGATTTTAAGAATCATCATTACGATAAGAAATGTTTCGAACAAATCTATACCGTTCCCGATGCTGTCGTATATGAGGTGCGTACCAAATTGCGTAAGCGCCTGATCGATCATGTAAAAGAATTGCTG
>OGES01001505.1_pt1 | contig 18182 bp, 13 predicted proteins | sample 1570711 | NCBI WGS metagenome assembly OGES01 (sample SAMEA2582133, study PRJEB24529) | metagenome | biome: Human gut stool | place: China | collected 2011 | reverse complement strand
AAACGGTCAATGACTTCATCGGGATAAGGGAAAGTAGCTGGTGGCTCATTGATGGCTTAAAGCAAAAAGCTCTAGGCTTAACCCCTCTTCTTTGCGGATCTTTCTGATCCGTTCTCCAACAAGGGATGCTAGTTCGGCTGGTTCAGATTCAGGCTGATCTTTCGCTTTTTTCACAGAGAACACCTCATTTGCGGGCAATCATCAGATGCCACGGAACGTAAAGGTGAACTCCACAGGCTTGGTCACATCAGGAATATACTCCGGGTGGACATTGGCACCCCAGCTGTCATCGCCGCCAACGCCCATCTGCTCGCCCATAGCACGGATGACCGTGTAATGGACCGGGGGCAGCTCGTAGGGATGCTTGGCACTCTCCATTTCATGGGGAGTGTAGGGCAGCGCAGAGAAGAACATGGGCTTTGCGGCATCTGCGGTAAACAGCAGCCCGCGACCCTTGCGGTCCACTACCTTTGCCCAGCGCACAGCGGTCTTTGCACCGCACTCCTGCGGCACAAGGTACTGTGCCATGTTGTCTGCGACCTTGTTCTGGTAAATGCCCAGCTTTGCACCATGCTGACGATCCCAGTAGGTCTCCGCAGGGCCGTTTCCGTACCACTCCACCGTGTCGTAGTCAGCGTCGATCTTGAACAGTACGCCGAACTCCGGCATTGCTGCAAGTCCTTCCACCGGGTCATAGTGCAGGGTGGTCTGGATGCGGCCATCACCGAACACACGGTACTGCAGGCTGCACTCTGCTGCGGGGCTGGTCTGGAGGTTATAGAGATAGGTCACGACCACGCTGTCGGCTTCCACCTCGCAGGTGGGGTTCTGGAGGATGGTGCCGCCATGAACGGACGGGATCTCCTTGCCGATGCCCTTGGCAGTGGCGTACAGACTTGCCAGCTTCCACTGACCCCGGACACCGCCCATGTTGTTGCCGCAGTCGTTGTCGGTGGGAGCGCGCCAGAAGTTGGGACGGGGAATCTCCTGAATCATCTCCTTGCCGGCATAGCGGTAGGAAGTCAGACCGCCGTTCAGATCGGAGAACAAAACATCGAAATTCTCACCACGGACACCGATGTTGTGTGTACCGTGTGTAACGGTAAACGGCGTGACCTTCTTGCTGGGAATGGAACGGACCACAGCGATCACACCCTGTCCAAAGGCGACTTCATGACCTTTCTTTGCCCAGCTGGTGTCCTCCTTCAAACGGAAGCTGATAGTCACTGCATATTCACCGGGGAGCGCAGGGACCATAAACGGCAGCGGGAAGCTGGAACGCTCTTCGGGAGCAACATCAATATTGATCAGCTCCTGCTGTTGATACAGCTTCCCATCCCGGTGCAGCAGGGCAACGCAGTCGAAAGCACCCGTAGAGGTGAACAGGTTCTTATTCCAGACTTCAAATTCAGAATTGTCGATGGAAATGGCGATGTTCTGATAGCAGAACTTGACCTCCTGCATCTTGGGAGAAGGAGCACGGTCACCACCGTAGGCAATGCCGTTTCCGCTGAAATTATAGTCGGTAGGACGCTCGCCGAAGTCGCCGCCGTAGGCTTGGAACCACTTGCCGTAGCGGTCTTTTTTCCAGATGGACTGGTCGATGTAATCCCAGATGAAGCCGCCCTGATAGCCGCAGTCCTTCTGGTCGGCAAGTTCCGTGTACTTGTGCAAAGCACCGTTGGAGTTGCCCATAGCATGAGAGTATTCGCACTCGATATAAGGCCGCTTATCGCCCTGTGCCAGATACTCTTTAATGTCCTTCACAGTGCTGTACATATGGCTCTCGATATCGGTGGTTTCGAGGAAGCGGGGATCATTGACCACACCTTCGTAATGCACCAGACGGGTGTCATCAAAGCGGCGGACCATCTCTGCCATCTGGAGCAGGGTCTCACCGCCAAACGATTCGTTGCCCAGAGACCAGATCAGAACAGCAGGATGATTTTTGTCACGCTGGTAAGTGGAATTCATGCGGTCAAACAAGACAGCTTTCCACTCCGGCTTATCATTGGGCAAAACGCCCTCGATGCCGCGAATGCCAGCCTGATGGATGTCCCATGTGCCATGGGATTCCAGATTGTTCTCTGCGATCAGATACAGACCATACTCGTCGCACAGGTCGTACAGTGCATCCTGATTCTGGTAATGGCTGGTACGGATGGCATTGATGTTGTTCTGCTTCATGGTGATGATATCCCGAAGCAGTTCCTCATGGGTGTGTACGCCCACAGCACGACCCGTAATGGAGCTGAACTCATGACGGTTGGCACCCTTGAACACGATGCGCTTGCCGTTGAGCAGCATCCGATTGTTCTTCAGTTCGAACTTGCGGAAACCGACTTTCTGCCCGGTCACCTCTACCAGATGGCCTGCGTCGTCCAGCAGCTCAATTTCCAGTTCATACAGAGCCGGGTCCTCTGCACTCCACAGGTGGGGGTTCTCCACCGCATGGCTGAACAGAGCAGAGCCGCCGTTCAGTGCGATTTTTTCGGAGAACACTTCCAGTTCACTGCGGCGCAGGGTCAGACGGGCTGCGCCCTTACCCTCCACCTGCAATGCAACTTCCAGCGTGGAATGAGTAAAATCATCCCCGGCAAACAGCGTTTTGACGGATATATCTTCCAGATGCACGGTGGGGATGGCGTACAGCCACACGCTGCGGAAGATGCCGGAGAAGCGGAAGAAGTCCTGATCTTCGCACCAGCTGGAGGAAGTCCACTTGAACACCTGCACAGCAAGTTTGTTCACGCCCGGCTGGAGATAGGAAGTCAGATCGAATGCGTGTGCGGAGAAGCTGTCCTCGGTGTAACCCACATAAGACCCGTTCAGCCAAAGAGCCATGCCGCTTTCCACACCCTCGAACTCGATGTGGACGGGCTTGCCCTGCATGGATTCCGGCAGCTCGAAGTATTTTACATAGCTTGCCACCGGATTGAACCGCTGCGGGATCTCGCCCGGCTGTACTTCTTCACGGCCATCCCACGGATACTGAACATTCGCATACTGGGGAATATCGTAGCCCTCCATCTGGATGTGTGCCGGAACATGAATGTCATCCCAGCCGCTGCAATCGTAATCTGTCTTTTCAAAGCCGGGGATGGCACTGGTGTAGTTCTTTGCGTAGGCGAATTTCCAGATGCCGTCCAGCTTCATAGCCAAAGAAGATGAGCCTGTCCGATATTCTTCGCGGGAAGCGTAAGTACGGAAACTTGCATGAGCATTCAGCACGTTTTCCTTGAAAAAGGTGGGGTCTTTTACTTTTGCAAAATCAAATGCAGCCATAGTATTTCCTCATTTACCTTTTATAATTTTATAATATTTCTCCAGCCTCCCCGGAGGAATCGCTGGATTCCTCCGGGGAACAGCAGATGAAGGAGAAATGATAATGGCTTGTTATCAGACTGCTGCACGCAGTTTTTCATTTGCTTCTTCGACCTTCATACGAGAGAGAATGAAGGTGATGATGGCATCCAGAGCAAACGGAATCACCAGATACATGATCTTCAGCATCGAGATGCAGGATTCGGGCTGAACGGTCAGAGCGCTGTCAAAATGGCTTGCTGCCAGCAGCCAGCCGGTGATGGCAGTACCCAGACCGCCGCCCAGCTTCACACCGAGAGAAGTGCAGGAGTACATCGTGCCATCCACGCGCTTATGCTTCGTCAGCCAAGTATATTCAGAGCAAGCAGCAATCGCAGCGTTCATATCGCCCTGCCAAGGACCCTGGCCAAGAGCTGCGATTGCAGTAAAGAGCAGCATCAAGGTCACATTGCCGCTGCCCATGTAACCAGCTACAGCAACCAGTGCACGAGAAATCGTTGCCAGAGTATAGCTCATTACATTCAGCTTATACATTCCATTCCACTTTGCAACCAAGGTCGGGGTGAACACCAGTGCGATGATCAGAGGAATGTTGATTGCCCAAGAGAATACACCGAACAGATTCTGGTTGCCAAGGATGTAGGTTGCATAGTAGGTGCCCATGCTGATCATGGCACCGTAGATCTGCTGCAAAATGTAGGTGACGCAAATCATCATATAATATTTGTTACCAGCAAGCAGCTTTGCAGCCTGAACCAGATTGTACTTTTCGTCCTGCTCGATTTCCTTTTTGTCGGTGGTATCCACCAATTCGCCTTCCGGCAGTTCCTTCACGGAGAAAACGGAGAGGGTGTTGACAAGCAGACCGATGATGGCGTAGATGATTGCAACAGTGCGCCAACCGGCAGCACCACCGCCCAATGCCGCAACAGCACCCAGCGTGATGGACTGGATGAGCAGGCTGGTGGCAAAGGCGAACATGAAACGCCAAGAACCCATCTCGACCTGTTCGGCACTGTTCTTCGTGATGAGAGCAGTCAGTGCAGAGTAAGCAATGTTGTTGGCAGTGTAGAATACAGCGTTCAGCAGAGTATATGCGATCAGGAACCATGCGTACTGTGCAAACTGTCCCAGATTGGTCGGGATGGCGAAAATTGCCACCAGCGTAATGGCACAGCCAATGTAGCCGTACAGCATCCAAGGACGGGCTTTGCCCATCTTGGAATGCGTTTTGTCAATCAAAGAACCAAAGAAAATGTCCGTCACACCGTCCAGCAGTTTGGAAACTGCAATCAGAGTGCCGACAATACCGGGGTTCAGGCCAACGGTGTTGGTCAGATAGATCATGACGAAGGAGGACAGGAATGCATACACCACGTTGCCTGCAATATCGCCTGAACCATAGCCGACTTTATTATACCACTTTAGATAACGTTTCTCAGTCATTGTGCTTTCTCCCATCTTGCTTGTTTTGTGTAGGCGCGACCAATCTGCTGCGCACTTCAGACTGGAATTCTCATTGCGCAAGTTGCCCAAATCTCTTGCGTTTCGTCTGAAAATATTATAGAATCTAATGGAACGAAAAGATATAGACAAGATGGAACAAAATATGCACAAAATCAAAGAGTTTGTAATTTTTTGATAGAACATTTCCCAAATCACTGTAAAATCTCTGAAGATGAGGAGGACGCAGGGATGTATTTCAACTCAGGATATTTGAACAACTCCCGTTTGGATTTCAAAGACTACTCAAAGCCGCTGGTCGTAGGCAGTTGCGGCACTTATCGCTTGAAAAAACGCTCTAAGCTACCTACTTTTTGGGCAAAGGGTCGCAGAGACTATCAAATCCTCTATGTGGCATCTGGTAAAGCACACTTCTGGTTCGATGGTGTTGAGGAAGTGGTGACTTCTGGACACATGGTGCTTTATCAGCCGACAGAAATCCAGAAGTATGTCTACTATGTAGAAGATCATCCAGAGGTGTTCTGGATTCACTTTACAGGATACGATGTCAAAAACATCCTGAACTATCACAGAATACCCTTGGACAAGCACGTTTTTTACAGCGGCACACTGCCGGATTACAAAATGCTGTTCCGAAAGATCATCCGGGAACTGCAACAATGTGAATATGGCTATGAAGACTATATTGCTTCTCTCTTCAACATCATTCTGCTTTTAGTAAGCAGGCAACAGCAGGAAAGCGAGAAAACAACTACAAGCATCCCCGAAGAAATCGAAGCCGCCGTTGCCTACTTTAACGAGAATTATAATACAAAGGTCAGTGTGGACGATTACGCAGAATCGCTGCATATCAGTACGAACTGGTTTATCCGTAATTTTAAGCAGTACATGAAAATAAGCCCTGCACAATACATCCTGTCCCTTCGGATGGTAAATGCACAAAGCTTATTGGAGAACACCGAATACAATATTGGAGAAATTGCAGAGATCGTAGGGTATGATAACCCACTCTATTTTAGCCGGGTATTCAAGAAAGAGTATGGTGTCAGTCCGGCACAGTACCGAAAGAATCTGGAAGAATCTACTGAAAAATGAGAAAGATTCCTTATAAATAAGGAGAGTAGAACCACGCCGATAAAAAATGCGTTCCACAGCCAACAAGTCTACGACCCAACGGATAAATCCATCATGGCAGAGCAGGAACTTTGCATGGAGCGGCCGTATGCTTATAATCATACCCGCCCTTCCGAACACGCAAAACGGGCGCAGCCTTTGAAAGAAATGCTTGCAGAGTGCGGCGCAGGCTGCTGGATCGAGCCGCCGTTTCACGCCAATTGGGGCGGAAAGCACAAACACCTGGGCGATTTTTTGTTAAGATAGACAAAAACAGAAAATCTTGCAACAAACCAGTGATTTGCTGCGTTATCTGGATAAAAGGGTTTATAGAGAGGAGCCGAAGATAGTGAAAAAACTGGTAGTAGACGTTGGTAGTATGCTAGTTGTGCAGTATTTGATATTTTTCTTTGTTGAAATAAGATTAGGGGAACAAGCGACCTTTACAAAGTTTATAACTAACAATTATATCCTTACTTTTTGGATAATTTATCTTGCAAGTCGGATTGTGAATTGCAAAATCAAAAAGCCCCGCAATGAGAAATAAATCTAAAAAGGAGCGTTTCGGATGAGAGTAAGAAAAATTGTGTTAATGTTTGCGGTAATAGCGGTGCTACTAATTATAATACTGGGCAGGCCAATAACGACTGATGCTCCACAAATTATGGGCAGTAAAGAAATTGAAGATGCACTTAATGCAGCATCCGAATTAGATGAGCAAAATGTTGTTCGTGTTGATATTCCAGACGGAAATGGCGGGTATAAAACGTTACAAGGAGAGGAAGCCAGAGAACATTATAGCAAAGCAGTAGAGCAAACACAAAAAGAGCTTTTAGATGATTTATACAAAGAAAACTCAAAGGAATCGATTAAATGAATGATAGAGGACTGTTGTTTTGCCTTGGATATTTTAATTAAAGGTCAATTTTCTACTCTGCCATGGTCGAAGCCGAGCGAGAGATGATGCTCAATCTCACTACCCAGCACAAGCTGGGCATACTCCAAAGGCTTATCACATAATAGCCAGTTCCCAGCTCCAAAACTACTTTTAGAGGGTATACAAGGAGGTCTCTTTATGTTAGAACATTTTTTCAAATCGCTAGTCGCAACAGTTTCTGACCCTTACCAATGCAATCGCATTACAGATGCGTTGGCGGCAGCTGGAATTAAATTCTATTGTAAATCCAAAGATGTCAATCGGCATAACACATTTGATCAAGCGAGAATTGGAACTCTCGGCATAAAACCGAGGTATGTCACAGAGGTGTTTGTGGACAAAGAAAATGCTGATATGGCTCTGCACATTATACATACCCTGTCATAAGCCCGGAGTTCCCCTGCGAACAAACATTCCGATATAAAAAGGACGCTGCCGCCTCTGGGTAAGAGGTTGCAGCGTCTTTTTAGCATCAGAGGGCGAATGGTCAGTCAGATCGGACGGCTCTCAGCGAATTGGATGCTTTTAGCTTGCATTTTCCTGATTTTCAAGAATGCGCCAGCCGTCCATCAGGTCTGAATTCTCCATAATAAAGGTGTGGGCAGTATCCTGTCCCCACGAGTTGTCGTATTTCAGCATCAGATAATCGCTCAACTCGGTCCGATTTTTGAACTTCAACAAGCGATACGGCTCCTGAAAAGCGACCTTTTCGACGAAATATACCGCATCCGATGTGGGAAGCATAACGCCGACATGACCGATCATAAGAGAATTGTCCGTTTCAGAGAACTGATCGTGCAGGACTACGGAGACGAGACGGATCTTATCATCGTCCACGAAGGAGAGACCGCGTTTCTTCCATTCCTGCTGAATCGTTTTCAAATGGGTAGGAATATCGGTCGTATTGGTGGTTTTAACCGGGGCGAACAGCGCATCAAACTTTTGCCGTTCGTCGCCGCAAAGGGATTCCGGGTCAGAATCCAGTGTTTCATAGTCCATAAACAGGGTGTCCTCGGCTGAGTCAAGGTCTGCCTTGCCCGTGACAGTAATAAAATCACCGAACAGCCCACAAGCGGTGATTCGACAGTTCCAGCCGGGGAAGGTATCGTATTTTTCTGTCCATGCGTCCTGCATGGAGTAAGGATCGTATTTCAGATCCGAAGGCTTGGCATTTTCAAACCCTGTGGTGAGCCATGCCGGGTCCACAGCATTGTTGAACTTTTGCACATGATCAAAGAAGGTCTGTATCCGCAGGTCAGATACGCCAGCATCCTGCAAAAGTTTGGAAAGAAGAGCCTGTGTATTAGAATCTGCCAAATTGGAGTATTCAATTTGCTGAAGGACGGGCTGAGAAGCTTTTTGAGTGCAGCCCCCTGCCAAAAGCGCACCGCAAAAAAGTGCAGCGGAGCAGACAAGAAAAGTTCGACGTTTCAAAAATGGTCACCTCGTTGTGTTTTTCGGAAAGTTTCTTTGAGTGCCGGAGTCTCAACCATAAGCGAAGAGAGCAACGCCGTTGGTCTCGTAACGAATGGTATCACAGATAAACAAAGAAAATCAATGACTTCTGTCGTATTTGACCATATATAATGTTGCAGTATCCATATCCCATACGGCTAACGCCCATTTGGAGAAAGACAATGCGGCAGTTTTCTGAACGATTTTCTTCATGTCGGACACAACAGGAGTATACCCAAGTTGGAATAAGAATTTTCCGTTTTTTCCGAATGGAAGGTTCAAATCGCTTTCCAGATAGACGGAGGATACCAACTTGCGAAGCGCGGCACGGCAATCCCATAGATTCCCCCATGCTGCAGTGGAAGCTTGAAGAAAAGCCTCGCCCACATCATAATAGGCCGTAATCGTGATGTGTGTATGGCTTTCCTCCGTATAGGATTTGAAAAGCCAGGAAGACCGATAGGGCATCTTTTCCAGACCGATTTCACATAGATAATGCTACTCCTCAGAGATGGGTTTCTTCTTTTTCATACATTCCTTCGCTTGTATAACGGCAGGCAAATGTTCTTCGGCGGGGCTTCTTCCGAGAAAAATCACTCGTGAAGATTGAAACGGGAGTTTTACGGTACGCAGTACCCGCAAGCAATGCAGACGTATATACATCTGCTTATTTTGCTTTGCAAAATACTTGTTGGGAACACCCAAACCCTCGAACTGCATCCCGTGGATGCAGGCTGTTTTAAGCAAACAAAAAGGAAAACGGTTTTACTTCTTGCGGAATTCTCCATATAGCCACTCTGCCAGAGCTGACATAATAGCCTTGTACTTGCTGGTATCTTCAAACAGGGAAGAGAAGGTGTCCTGCGCTTCAAGATAGCTGTCCTGTGCGGCAGTATCAAAAGCCTTGGGGAAGATGCTCTCGGTAAAGATCTGCGGGTCGGAGCTGCGCGCCAGCTTTGCCAGCTTCGGGTCAGCCAGCAGACGGTCATGCAGGGCAGTAAGCAGCACCCGGTCGGCATTGGTGAACTCACCCTTGAACTTCTCGTTGATCTTCAAAATGATCTCGTCCAGCGGCTCCTTGGGGTCGTGGCCGAGAGCACCCTTCTGGGTGACCGGCTCGTAGACGCCCTTTGCGTGTTCCAGCTCAATAGCACCGGCAAAGGTCTTTTGCAGCTTGTAATATTCCAACTGCAATTTGCCCTCCAAGTCCAGCGGAGAGACCTCGTCCGGCGGCAGCAATTTGAGCAGGTAAGCACAGAATACGTTCTCCTTGTGCAGCTCCTCATCGAACATCCGTGCCACCTGTGAAACGTAGCCGTACCACTTGACAAGGCTGCGCAGCAGACGGCGGAACTGGTACCGCTCGGCCTGCGTTTTCTGGTTGTAGCGGTCTGCCACCGGCTTCAAAACACTGCTCATGCGGCCCACGGCGTTTTTATCCTGCTTGGTGCTGCGGGAATACTCCTTGGCAAAGGCTTCCACATCGGCATCGGAATAAACGGCAAAGCTCCGCAGCTCCTTCTGGGTCTTGTAAATGAGGTCGGTGTTGACCTCCTGCTCCAGAAAAGTCTCCTGATAAAACGGCTGGAAGGCCTCCCGGATGTCCTCTGCCTTGTTCACGAAATCCAGCACAAAGGTGTCGGTTTTGCCTGGACAGGTACGGTTCAGGCGGGAGAGGGTCTGCACCGCCTTGACGCCCTTCAGCTTTTTGTCCACGATCATGGTGTGAAGCAGCGGTTCGTCAAAGCCGGTCTGGTATTTTTCAGCCACGATCAGCACATTGAAGTTGTTGTGGAACTCCTTTTTGGTCTGGCTCTCTGCAATGTGGCTGCCGTCAGCGCGGACATTCAAAGACTGCTCCGTGTACTCCACGCCGCCGTCCGGCACGGCACCGGAAAATGCCGCTAAGATCTGTACATCGTCATAGCCCTGCTCCGCAATGTAGCGCTTGACCTCGTGGAAGTACCGCACCGCCGCCAGCCGGGAGGAGGTGACCACCATCATCTTGCCCCGCCCGCCGATCTTGTGGCTGGTGGTCTCCCGGAAGGTCTCCACAATGATCTTTGCCTTCTGGCTGATGTTGTAGGGGTGCAACTCTTCATACTTGCGGATGAGCTTTGCCGCCCGGCTGGCAGGCAGATCGGGATTGTCCGGGATGGTCTTGGCGATCTTGAAGCAGGTGGAATAGGTCATGTAGTTTTGCAGCACATCCAGAATGAACCCTTCCTCAATGGCTTGGCGCATACTGTAAATGTGGAAAGGGTGGTGACTGCCGTTCGGGTATTCGGTGCCGAACAGTTCCAGCGTGGCGGCTTTTGGGGTGGCGGTAAAGGCAAAGAAGGACAGGTTCTTGTGCCGCCCGTGGGAGGTCAACTCCTTCACCAGTGCATCCTCCGGGTCGATCTCGTCCTCCGCTTTGCCTTCCAGCTCGGCATATTCCCGCAGCGCGTCCTCGGTGTCGGCAAGGGCGGCTTTCAGCTTCAAAGCAGAGGTGCCGGTCTGGGAGGAGTGCGCTTCGTCGATGATAACGGCATAGTTCTTCCCGGCGGTCTTGTTTACCTCAGTATAGATGATCGGGAACTTTTGCAGCGTGGTGATGATGATGCGTGCGCCGTTGTTGATGGCATCCCGCAGGTCGCCGGAGTTTTTGTCCTCGCCGATGGCCTCCACTGCACCCAGCGTATGGTCGAAGCCGGAGATGGTCTCCTGCAGCTGTGCGTCCAGCACGGTGCGGTCAGTCACCACGATGACACTGGCAAAGACCGGCTTGTTCTCGGTGTTGAACAGGGAAGCCAGCCGGTACGCCGTCCATGCAATGGAATTGGATTTGCCCGACCCGGCGCTATGCTGGATGAGATAGTGCTGCCCGGCACCCTTCTGCCGCACATCTGCCACCAGCTTACGCACCACGTCCAGCTGATGATACCGGGGAAAGATGAGGGTCTTGCCCTCCTGCAGGCTCATAAACTTTTGCAGGATGTCCATCATGCTGTCCTTCTGGAACACTTCTTCCCAGAGGTAGGCGGTAAGGTAGCCGTTGGGGTTGGGCGGATTGCCTGCGCCGCCGTCCCGTCCGGCACCGTTAGAGCCCTGATTGAAGGGCAGAAAGCGTGTGTCCTTGCCTGCCAGCCGGGTGGCCATCCACACCTCGGTCAGGTCTACGCAAAAGTAGCCCAGAATGCGTTTGTTGAACTGGAAACACACCTCCCGGGGGTCCCGGTCGTGCATCCACTGCTGCTTGGCGTTCTCCACGGTCTGCCCGGTGAACTGGTTCTTCAGCTCAAAGGCGAACACCGGGATGCCGTTTACCGCCAGCACCATATCCACCGAGTTGTGGGTGGTGTCGGAGTAGAACCACTGCCGGTTGCAGGTAATCTCGTTTTGGGCGTAGCGTTGGGCATCCTTCTGGTTCAGCGCGGATTCCGGCTGAAAATAGCACACCCGGAACCGCCGTCCCCGGTGCTTGAAGCCGTACCGCAGCACCGAAAGCAGCCCGTCCGCATCGCAGGCATTGTTAAAGGCCGTGCAGAACTTCCGCACCGGGTTTACCGGGTTCTGCTTTTCAAAAAATGCCCACTCGTTGGGCTGGGTCTTTTGCACAAAGCGGATCAGGGTATCCACAAACAGCCCCAGCTTGGGGTCGTAGCAATCCCCATTGCGGGTGTAGCCGCCGGCAGGGGAGAGCCGCGCCGCCGCAATGTCCGATTCAAACTGCTTTTCGGTGGTGTTGAGGGGCATGGTTTTTACCTCCTTGCATAAGAAATGCACAGGAACAACCTGTGCATATAGATGTTGATATTATGTTTGAGACTTGAAGAGTTCGTCCTCAGCAGGATGCCGTTGAATATATTTGCTATAATCGATATCGTGCTGAAGAGCATGGTACTTGTCATTAATAAGTGAAAAAATATTAGTTTGTTGTTCAAAAATACGTTGAAGATCATTCTGATCAACAGTGACAATGAAAATATGTTCACTTAATGCGATTTTTCGTATTAACCCTTCAGCGTCTGACCAATGGTTACGTCCAGTAACACCTTCCCAAGCAATCATGATGCCCAACTGAACACGTGCGAGCCGTAGAAGAGAGAAAAACTTTCCAACATAAGTGACACTGACAGCGCTAGAATAGTTCTTGCACTCGCAAATAAAACTATCACCAAAGCATGAAAAAAACTGATTCATTAAAGAGAGACGAGACGAATCACTCCATTCGATAAGTAAATCGAGCTCATTCGTATGTGTCCTACAATTATTGCGAACATAAAAAAGAGAATTTTGAAAAAGAATGGTGGAGATTCTTTCCAATAAAGAGCCCTTTGTGAATTTACTGTAATCCTGAGAAACGAGTAACTGATAAAAATAAGAAAAATGCCTGTATTGTTCAGTTGAAAGGTTGAATAAAGTGGATTTTCGAACACTGTAGAAATGAATGAGTTGAGAAATTGTCATTCCAACTGAATTCATTTTTTCTTCAATTTCTAAAGCAGTGTGTTCAAATTGAGCGTCCATATTAGAGCACCTTATATATAACGATAGCGTGTTCTATTGGATGCTCAATTTCTTCATCACAATGAACACAATTTACAGTTTCGGGGATATCAAATATAGTGCTATATCTTTTTCCAACAAAACGCTGACAATGTGGGCAGTAAATCTCTAAGTTTGGAATTACAATACCTGCAATTGCACATTGTTCTAAAAGCGAATAAACTTCTTTGATTCCTAAGCCGGTTTCTCGATGCATGGCAGCTGGATAAATCCATTGCCCAGGCTGATAACGGTTAAAAAAGAGCTCTAATTGCTCAAGATTCAGGCCAAAGTTCAACTCCTTTAGTATAGGAGCCACTTTCGCAAAGATACTTGATTGCATTATTCATACGCTCCCTTCCTAAATCTTTACAATCACCAGATATGTGCTGCATGACAGTGTAAACAGAATCAAAATAATCAAAAGTAATTTTAATCATATAGCTGTCAGTTTCAACAGGCATTACCCATTTAACATAAACATAGGGATAGCTAGCAGTAGCTTCTTTATCATCTAAATATTTTGTCAAAAGCTCTCTGATGGCAGGAGAACAATTGAATAGTTCTTCATTTTCGGATATAAGTTCTCGAAGTTCACCAATGAATGGAAGAACGTAGTCGGTAGATTCTGATGCGGTCAATTCAGCAGCACCACCAGAGCTAAGATCCATCATCTGCTTGTAAATCTTTACACTTCCATCGGTGTTTCCTTTGATTGTCGGAATTAAAGCACGGTGCTCGCAGATGAAAAGTTTGAGATTCAGACTTTCTCGAAGCCATCGAATGCACTCGATGACCAGATTTCGATAATCATCTCTAGAAAAGTGAGGGTCATAGCGAGTGGAGTCATATCGAATTTCAAGAATGCCAGCTTCGGTGTTAATATAAATGACAATCGGAAAACGATAACTGATTAAATCATTGGAAGGGTTGTAGTAAGATTTTTGAAGGACAAACTTGATATAGATATCACTGCCATCAATCCAATACAAAGGTAAACATTCGGTAATAGAAGTGCTGATGGTAAATGTTGGCGTGAAATCGTCTGGATCAAATGAATAGCAACCTAGACTGTCCAGAACATCAGGTAACGATGCTTCAGAAGAGGACTCATAGAAGATAGGAACAGAATACTTATATAGCTTCGTGAATTCAAGCAACTCATAAAAACCCGAAAAACGTGGATTCATAGTAGTGCTTGAAATGGTAGTTCCTTTTTCTACATACTGAGCAGAACCAAAATCAACCTGCTCGTCAAATGTGATGAGCCCTTTGTCTTTTAGAAGCTTCACAGTATAACGCTTGAAACTTTTAGAATAGCTTTGCATGGTATCGCGGTAAAAAGCTAAGAAAGTTGTCTGATCCATTGGTAGTGCCATAGCATTATACCTCCATTCTATTGCTAATATACCATTAATGAATTGAGTTTTCTAGTGTTGAAATCACTAAATATTAGGAAATTTTCTAGTAATATCAGTAAAAATCTCCCGTTTCCCCGTTACAACCTCATAAATCAAACTTTTCTTATAGCTTTCCAGCTCTTTTACCAGTTGCTCCTTCTTTGCAATTAGGCCATCAATCTCGGCGCACTTAGCATCAAGGTAGTCGGCAATTTCTTTTTGCTCACATAAAACTGGTAAGAAAATAGAAAAATTGCGAAGTGTATTTAAAGAAAGATTAGGAATGGTCGTTCCGTTTAAGCTTAGTGTCATCATTATTTGGGAAGGGGTGCTTGATAAATAGTATTTGATATACCGGCAATCAATAGAAGGTAATAATGTTATATATCCGGCGCTTTTTCCTAAAAGCATCGGAAAATTTTTGTAAAGGGAAACTTTGCCATAAGATCCGTTGAGAGAAATCATGATAGTTTGATTTGAAAAAAATGGACGAGTATATTTGAGAAATTCTTCTGAATTTATTCTTTTGGTATCCGCTCTTGGTTCGACATATTCTCCACCGAGATTATTCCCATTTATGAAGAAAACATCGCCATTATCGTCAAAATTTGGAGTTCCATGAAGACCGTCACCAATCTCAGAAGAAATATTTTTTAGATGACATTTGCTCCACTCTGCTGGAATCTCCCCAATCCACGCAACCCCGCTATCCTTCATCTCCCGCTCACCACGCACGCCTTTGGTAACAGCCTGCGTAATAACTGCCTGCTTGAGCTTTTTGTAATCTTCAATATTGGTTTGAAGATTGTAAATTATAGCATCAAACTTGGAACAAAAATTATTGAGATAGCGAACGATTCTTAGTTGTTTATCAATACTGTTTGGAACCGAAATGGGCAGATTGGAATAACGATCTGCTCCAATATTTTGAATGGTAGATTGAATGAAAATAGAATTTTTCCATATTTCATAGGCAGAGGAACAAGTATAGTAATATACAAATTCTGGAAGAACTAGTCTATTGAAGGATGCTTTAATTAGATAGCCAGCATAGGCGGCACGTCCATAGTAGTTATGGTAGATAAAACTTTTTCCAACAGTTGCACCACTCCGAGCAAAAAGAATATCGCCCTCATGAAGCATATAGTTTTGAGCTGAAGATTCATCTAGGGAAAGCATTCCCGAATTTTTTAATGTGCCATTTGGGGAAATATCAGTGATTCGAATATATCGAGGAAGAATATCTGAATACAAAGTGCCGCTTTCATTTGCACCATAACAAAGAGGAGAAGAAAGAAGATATTTTAGTTTGTACAGAGAAAAATCAGTTGGAATTTCCCCGATCCATTCAATACCGCTGTCTTTCATTTTCCGTGCCATGGTCAGCCCTCCTTATGGAACAGCTCTGCCAGCCCGGCGGAGATATCCTGTTCCAGTGCGGTGATGCGTGCTACGATATCCTCCACGGCTTCCGGTGCCTGATACTCGTAGAAATAGCGGGTCATGGGGATCTCGTAGCCCACCTTGGTCTTGCTGTGGTCGATCCATGCGTCGGGGGCGTAGGGCAGAACTTCCCGGGCAAAGTAGGCGTCAATATCCTGCACCAGCGGCACGTTTTCGGTGTCCCGCAGGCTGGTGTCCGGCACAGGCTTGCCACGCTTCAGGAGGATGTTGCCAGTCTCGTCCCGCTGGGGGCGCTCCACCACGATCTTGTTATAGCCGAACTCCACGCTCTCAAACACCTTGCTCTCGCAGTAGATGCCGTTTTTGTCGCCGTACACCTTGCCGTTGGCAAATTCGCCGTAGGCGGTGACGATCAGCTCCCGGCAGGCATCGGTGATGTCGTTGCGCTTGGTGCCGATGCTCTTGCGGCGGGGCTCAAAGCAGTGGCTGGCGTCAATAAGCTGCACCTTGCCTGCACGGTGGGCAGGCTTATCCTTGCTGAGCACCCAGATGTAGGTGGAGATGCCGGTGTTCATGAACATATCGGTGGAAAGCTGGATGATGCAGTCCAGCCAGTCGTTTTCCAGAATATACTGCCGGATGTTGCTGGGCCCGCTGCCGGCATCGCCGCTGAACAGGGGAGAGCCGTTCTGAATAATCGCCATTTTGCCTTTGTTTGCCAGCTTGGCAAGACCGTTCAGCACAAAAAGCTGCTGACCATCGCTGATCTTGGGCAGACCGGGCGCAAAACGCCCCATCTCGCCCCGGGCGGCTTCGGCTTCCACCGCCTTCTGCTCTCGCTTCCAGTCAATGCCGAAGGGCGGGTTGGAGATGATGTACTGGAAGGTGAATCCGGGGAACTGATCCTCCGACAGAGTATCACCGAACCGCATATTGTTGGGGTCGCCGCCCCGGATCATCATGTCCGCCTTGGCGATGGCAAAGGTGGAGGGGTTGAACTCCTGCCCGAAGCAGGTCACCTCAATGTCGTTGTTCAACTCGTGGATGCGCTCCTCCATGCAGCTCAGCATCTGGCTGGTGCCCATGGCCATATCGTAAACGGTCATGCTGCTGGTGTCGAGATCGGCTTCGGACAGCAGCAGGTCGGTCATCAGATAGATGATATCCCGGCTGGTGAAGTGGGCTCCTGCCTCCTCGCCAAAGCTCTCAGAGAACCGCCGCACCAGATCCTCGAAGATATAGCCGCAGTCCACGGCGCTGATCTTGTCCGGGCCAAGATAGCCCTTTTCGGAGCCGAACTCCTTGATAACGAGGTAGAGGGTGTTGCTCTCCACCATCCGCTTGATGATGTTGTCAAAGTCGAACTTTGCCAGCACGTCCTGTGCGTTGGCGGAGAAGCCAGACAGGTAATCCCGGAAGTTGGACTCAATGTTGTCCGGGTCTGCCAGCAGGGTCTCGAAGGTGAAGCGGCTGGTGTTATAGAACTGGTAGCCGGAGGCCTTCTGCAAAAAGCCGTCGATGACCTGCAGCTTTTTCACCTTTTCGTAGGTGTCCAGCACCGCCTGATGGGTGGGCAGCAGGCAGTCGTGGAACCGCTTCACCACGGTCATGGGCAGAATGACCAGACCGTACTCGTGGGGCTTGAACGGCCCCCGCAGCATATCGGCCACGTTCCAGATCATGGCGGCTTTTTCGGCAATATTGGCACCTACGGCGGCGATCTTATCGTTTGGCATACGTTGCTCCTTGTTTTTTGTGATAGGTGGACATCCTGATTTTACAACAATAGGTGTCCTATAAATTGGATGGAAAAGTGCTTTTCATGAAGAATGATTCTTGCACCTATTGTACCACGATAAAAGTAGAAACACCATATTCCGGCAAAAGAAAATGCCCGCCTGAAAACCAGACGGGCAGGTGACGGATAATGGGTTTTGAGACTTCCTTAATGACCGCCGATTGTGCTTATAAGCCGACAGCATCGGTACCCTTGGAAAGTGCAATGACACATTCCACATGCTTCGTCCTTGGAAACAGATCCACCGGCTGTACCTTCTCTGCATGGTATCCATTCTGCTCCAGCCATGCGGCGTCTCGGGCGGCGGTGGCGGGGTTGCAGCTGACATACACCACCCGGCGGGGGGCCATGCGCACCACAGCGGAGAGAGTGGCTTCATCGCAGCCCTTGCGGGGCGGGTCCAGCATCACGATGTCTGGGTGCAAGCCTTCGGCGGCCAGCTGGGTGGCAGCCTGTCCGGCATCGGCGCAGAAAAAGCGGCTCTTGGCAGCTACGGCCTCGCCCATGCGGGCGGCGTTGGCCTTGGCGCTCTCGATAGCCTCCGGCACGATCTCCACGCCGATCAGCTCCCGGCATTGATCTGCCATGGAAAGGCCGATGGTGCCCATGCCGCAATAGAGATCCAGCAGCGCGTCGTCCGGGGTCAGCTGCGCGTACTGCGCGGCAACGCCGTACAGCCGCTCGGCAGCCAGCGTGTTGACTTGATAGAAGGACAGCGGCCCCAACCGCACCGGTACGCCGCAAAGAGTGTCCTCAA
>OGES01001486.1_pt1 | contig 18454 bp, 14 predicted proteins | sample 1570711 | NCBI WGS metagenome assembly OGES01 (sample SAMEA2582133, study PRJEB24529) | metagenome | biome: Human gut stool | place: China | collected 2011 | reverse complement strand
TTATACCCAGGGCGATGCCCTGGGCTAGGAGCTTCTGCCCTTTCAGGGCGTGTGGAGCTTACTTCCCAACAACGATTTTCTTGCCTTGTACCGCTGCTGCCGCTTCCTGCATTGCCCAGTTCCAATCTCCCTGCAATGGGTTGATATTCATTGGCTTGGTGTGGCTCTCGTTGATGAATGTATTGGTGTTGCGGTTGGCAAATTCTGCTTGTATCAGGCAGAACTTGATATTCTCTTTTCGGGCTCTCTGGATGAGACTCTTCAGCTGGGCGGCGCTTGGCTCCCTGCCTTCTTCCTCTATGGCAAGCTGCTCCAACTGGTAGTCACGGGCAAAGTAGGTGAGGATAGGGTGATAGATGACGAACTTGCGAACCATCTCGGGATGATTCTTGAAACCCTCTCTGATGGTGCTGTCTCGCTTGTCGATGAACTTCAGCAGCGACTGGTAGTTCTTCTCGAAGAACGCCTTGTTCTTCGGCTCCAGTTCGCAGAGCGCCTTGAGGATGTTGCTGGCTATGATGCGGGCGTTGTTGCAACTCATCCATACGTGTGGGTCGATGTTGCCACCCGGAGTCTTGGCAGGCTTGATGCCCACGGAAGTATCTATCACTTTCATATCCGGAGCGTTGTCCTGCAGCTTCTTCATCCAGGTCTGCTCAAAACCGATGCTGCCCACTTTCAGATAGAGGGCACTCTTCGAAAGTTCCATCATCTGCTGGGCGTATGGCTCGTAAGTCTCTGGATTGTTACCATTCGATACCATCACGTTGACATCCACCTTATCTCCGGCAATCTTATCAACGAAAAACTTGTAGGGAGGGATGGTAACGGTTACAGTAGGCTTGGCATTACTTTCAGCCATGCCAGCCTTTTGCTGGTTGCTTTTGCAGCCAACCATTAGGGCGCATATTATAATAAGGTATAAAAATCTCTTCATAATTAAACGATAAAACTCAGTCCATAGACCAATAAAACATATCTTAGTACTTTTCCGATGGTGATACTGAGTATCGAAATCGGAATATTGGCTCTTGTCAAGCCTAAAACGATGGTGATGGCACTTCCCAATAGTGGGAGAAAGGCGAAGAATCCCATCCAGGCGCCTCTGCCTGCCATGAAACGTTCAGCCTTATCCAGACTTTTTTTCTTCACATGCAGGTATTTCTCTATCCATTCCATCTTACCCATTCTGCCCACACCGTAGTTGAACATGGAACCAAGCACATTGCCGATGCTACCGTAGATAACGAGGGGGAGAGGCTCTAGTCCAGCTGCCTGCAAGCCTGCCATTACTGCCTCGCTGCTGAATGGGAAGAAAGAACCTGCCAGAAAAGCTGCAGCAAGCATGCCCCAATAGCCCCAGTCGATTAAGAAACTGATAATCCAACTCATAATAATATGCTCTCTGGTACGAGTATGTTGTAAGCCATGATAAGTACCAGCATGATGAGCAGCAGGATGAAGGAGATGTTGGTAAACTTACCTCTGGTGAATGTGATGAAATGGGCGATAAGCGGTGCTGTATTCACAATCAGGATGCCGCCCAGTTCCTGTATATGTCGAGGTTGGAGGACGATGAAGATGATGCAGGCAACCGATATCATGATAAACGTTTCGTAGATCATGCGGGTGCGTATCTTATCGCCGTAGCTGGTGCGTATGAAGTGGATGGAACCGATGATGGTGAGCAGGATAACGAAACTCAGGTTCAGTACCTGATGGTCGGTAACCTGCGAATAATCAAAGAGTTCGCTGTAGTTGATGAATTCGCAGAAGTGGTCAGCCAGACCCTGTATGTTGTCGGTATAGAAGAAATAACCGGCTGCAAACCAATAGGGCACGATGAGACCTACCAGGGATGCCAAGAATGTCTTTACGCTAAACGAGAGGGTAAACACCATCATCATGATCCACAGGATAGGCATGAAATAGCCTATCTGCATGAAAACCATCGATGCCAGACCGATGCAGGCAAAGGCGTAGAAAGTCCAGCCTGTAGAGCGTTTATCCTGATAGCAATTCCAGATAATGAGATAAAAGGCGATGAAACACATCGTCACAATACTGCTTTTTAAAGAGAGTTGGGGGAGTCCTGCCATCGTCATTAATGCCAGAAAACTGCAAGATACCATTCGGCTGTAGGTACGCATGAGGGCATTACGGTTGTTCAGTTCCACCATCAGCAGGGTACACATGGCTGTGAAAGCAAATTCTACCCAGATATTGGATACCAATAAACCTACTGCAACCCAAACCAGCGTGGCAAGGGTTGCAGTAATTGGTAAAGAGTAGCGGCTAGCCGCTACTTTATTTTGAAAAGTTTTCTTTCTTAACATCTAATTCAATGTTGAATGTTGAATGTTGAATGTTCAGTGTTGAATGTTGAATTAGGCTAGCGCCCTTGAGTCCGTTAGGCAATTCAACATTCAACATTCAACATTAAACATTAAAAAACTAAAGGTCCTGTCCGATATCAGAACGGAAGTACTTGTCGGTGAACTGGATCTTCTGTGCCTCAGCAAAGCTCTTCTTCAAGGCTTCTTCCTTGTCCTTGCCGTAGCTGCTTACGCAGATGACACGACCACCGTTGGTTACTACCTGACCATCCTTCATGGCTGTACCGGAGTGGAATACTACCGAACCTTCTACATCGTCGATGCCCTGGATAGGATAACCCTTCTTGTAAGCCTCAGGATAACCCCCGCTTACGAGCATCACGCAGACTGCTGCACGCTCATCAAACTCGATGCTGCGCTTGTCCAAATCGCCTGCTGCTACACCTTCGAAGAGATCCACGATGTCGCTCTTCAGACGGAGCATCACGCTCTCTGTCTCAGGGTCACCCATACGGCAGTTGTACTCGATGACCATAGGCTCGCCTTCAACGTTGATCAGACCGAAGAAGATGAATCCCTTATAGTCGATGTTCTCCTCAGCAAGTCCCTCTACGGTAGGACGGATGATGCGCTCGTCAACCTTCTGCATCCACTCCTTGGTAGCGAATGGTACAGGGGTAACGCTACCCATACCGCCGGTATTCAGACCGGTATCGTGCTCGCCGATGCGCTTGTAATCCTTAGCCTCAGGCAGAATCTTGTAGTTCTTGCCGTCGGTCAATACGAATACAGAGCACTCAATGCCGCTGAGGAATTCCTCGATGACTACGCGTGCAGAAGCGTTGCCGAACATACCGCCGAGCATCTCCTTGAACTCCTTCTTAGCCTCTTCCAGGGTAGGGAGGATGAGAACGCCCTTACCGGCGCACAAGCCGTCAGCTTTCAGTACGTATGGAGCCTTCAGTGTCTCCAGGAATTTCAAGCCTTCCTCTACGTGCTCGCCGTCGAAAGTCTCATACTGGGCAGTAGGGATGTTGTGGCGCTTCATGAACTTCTTGGCGAAGTCCTTGCTGCCTTCCAATACGGCACCAGCCTTTGATGGACCGATGACAGGGATGTTCTGGGTGCGAGGATCGTTCTTGAAGTTATCGTAAACACCCTTTACCAATGGGTCTTCCGGACCAACTACCACCATATCAACGCCATTTTCTACTGTGAAGTTCTTGAGCGCCTCAAAGTCGTCTGCCTTGATATCTACGTTCTCGCCGACATTCTGAGTACCGGCATTACCTGGAGCGATGAAGAGTTTCTCACACTTCTCGCTCTGAGCGATTTTCCATGCTAAGGCGTGCTCGCGGCCACCGCCTCCTAACAATAAAATTTTCATTTGCTGTAAGTTATTGTTTGTTATTTGATGTAGGAGTAAACTCCCCTTTTCGGGGGGATGTTTACCCCTAGATATTTACTTGAGATAATCGAAGAAATAATTGCTGATGCGCTCATGCAGATGAGTGCTCTGATGACCTCTCATGTTGTGAGGCTCGCCAGGATAGACGAAGAAGTCTGGCTGGGTGCCTGCTGCGATGCAAGCCTTGAGGAAGGTGAGGCAGTGCTGTGGCACTACAGTCACATCGTTCAAGCCCTGGATAATCTGCAGCTTGCCCTTCAGGTTCTTTGCCTGATAGAGCAGAGAGGTCTTTTTGTAACCCTCTGGGTTGGTCTGCGGGGTGTCCATATAGCGCTCGCCATACATCACCTCGTACCAGTGCCAGTCGATTACCGGACCGCCTGCTACGCCTACCTTGAACACATCAGGGTGGTTGGTCATCAGTGAGATGGTCATGAATCCGCCGAAGCTCCAGCCGTGAACGCCAATCTTGTCAGCATCTACGTAAGGAAGCGTCTTCAGATATTCCACGCCCTTCATCTGGTCTTGCATCTCAATCTGTCCGAGCTGGCGGAAGGTAGCCTGCTCGAAAGCCTTGCCACGGTTCTCGCTTCCACGGTTGTCGAGGATGAAGAGCAGATAGCCCTTTTCTGCCATGTAGGTTTCCCAACCACGGCTAGAGTAGTTCCAGCGGGCATCTACGTTGTGGGCATGAGGACCACCATATACATATATAATGGTAGGATATTTCTTGTTTGGATCGAAGTTTACCGGTTTCACCATTCTCCAGTAGAGGTCTGTTTCGCCATCGGCAGCCTTGATGGAACCGCAGCTGTACTCAGGCACATTGTAGCCCTTCCAAGGGTTCTCGGCAGTGAAGTAAGCGGTGCGCTTGCCGTTCTCGGTATTCACGAGGGCAATCTTGCGAGGCACGGTAGGAGTAGAGTAGTTGTCGAAGACATACTGTCCGTTCTCGCTCAAAGTGGCGCTGTGCCATCCCTTGCCGCAATCATCTACCAGCGTACGCTTGCCGGTTTTTGTATCTACGGCAAAGATGTTTCTCTGGATAGGCGATTTCTCGTTGGATGCGATGATGATACTCTTGCGCTTGCTGTTGAAACCGAGTACTTCCATTACTTCCCATTTGCCGGAAGTCAACTGCTTGATTTCGAGCGATTCCGTGTTGCTTGCCATGCGGCTTCCGTGCTTGCCCAGGGTGCAGAGATAGAGGTGGTTATAGCCATCCTTGCGGCTCTGCATGATGAAACTGCTGCTGTCCCAAGGCAGGAACTGGATAGGATGACATGGTTCTACATATTTCTCATCGGTCTCGCGATAGAGTTCGCCAGTCTTCTCGCCGGTTTCTGCATTGTAGGCAGTCAGACGGCAGTCGTTCTGGTCGCGGTTCAGTTCGAACATATAGATAGTCTTGCTGTCCGGACTCCATGCGATGTTGGTGAAGTAGCGGTCGGTTGGATCGCCAGCCTTCAGATAGATGGTCTTGCCGGTCATGCAGTCGAACACGCCTACGGTTACCTTGTGTGATGTCTCGCCAGTCATCGGATACTTGTCTGGTGCAGGAGTTGCAATGCAACTCTGTGTTTCAGGATGGTTGAAACCGATTTCCGGGATGTCGACCTGCGGATAGTCGGTTACCATACTCTGGTCCATGCGATAGAAGGCGAGCAGTTCGCCGTTCGGACTCCAGAAGGTTCCCTTACTGATACCGAACTCATCGCGGTGAACACTCTGTCCATAAACAATTTCGCGGCTTCCGTCCTTTGAGAGCTGGAAATCGTGAGATTTCTTCTCTTTTGTCAGGGTGTTGCTGGTTACATCGAAGGTACGCACATAGAGGTTGCTGCCCTTCAGATAGGCGAAGGCGTTCTGCTGGGCGTTAGCCTCCAGGAGGTTCTCGCCGTCAGCAAAATCCATCTCACTCAGCAGTTTATGCTTCTTGAAGTCTACGGTATAAGTCTTGCTGCCGTTGCTTACCATCACGATGCTCTTGCCTGCAAAAGGGAAGAGAGCATTGTAAAGGGCTCTTATCTTGATGTCTTTGGTAGGAGCAATCCACTGGTTGATGTCATTGATGCCGAAGAGTCTGGTCTCCTTGCCTGTCGTCTTGTTGACGAGATAGCAGGCATCCACATCCTGGCGAACGAGTTCATTGCCCCACCAGGTGCACCAGCGGTTCTTTGCCACCATGTTACGATAGTTGTTGCCGCCGAAGTTCAGGTCTTCCAATGTAAAGGCTTTCTCGCCTTTCTGAGCAGGAACCACGCCCTGAGCCTGTAAGTCGGTTGCATTCATAGCCATCATAATCATAGCAGCAAAAGATAATTTATAAATTGAATTCTTCAGATTCATTATATTCTTTACTTTACTTTATCGGGTTTACTACCCATGTGTCGTGAAACACGACGTATGGGTAGTATGTCTCTTTAATCCTCGTCGTCGAAGTCAACGCTGAAGTTCTTTTTGCCTCCGCGCTTGCCTCCGAAATCACGGCCACCACGTTTGTCGCCCTTGAAGCCACCACGCTTGTCGCCTTTCTCGAAACGCTTTCCGTCGCGCTTGCCACCGAAGTCACGGCCACCCTTGCGGTCGCCCTTGAAGCTGCGGCTTCCACGCTTGTCATCGTCGTCATCATTGCGTCGACCGCCACCGATACGTGAACGGCCGCCCTTATGGAACTCAGCACGCTTCTTCTCGAAGTCTTCCAGACGGTGAGTATGGAACTTGAAAGAACGGATATCGTCCTCCTCGTTTTCAGTCTCCTCGCTAACACGCTTCTTGAATTCACGTTCCTTCTTGAAACGGTGCTTCTGAGCCATCTCGCTCTTCTCGCGCTCAGTCTTCACAATACCGCCTTCAGAACGGAAGTCCTTCATCTTGCCGTCGAACATCACATACTTGCGGAATTCGCACTCCAAGCTTCCGTTGAATACAGGAATCTTGATAGATGGTTTCAGACCAATCTGCTCGAAGCACTCCTCGCGGTAGCTCAATACCCAAGCCTCGTTGCCGGCAAAAGCCTTCTTGAAGCGCTCACCAATCATCTTGTAGGTGTTCAGGAGGTTAGGGGTAGAGATGCGCTCGCCGTATGGAGGGTTCATCACGATGATGCTCTTCTCTGCTGGCTGGGTGAAGTCCTTGAAGTCCTGCTGGGCGATGGTGATATCCTTGCTCAGTCCGGCAGCACGAACGTTGAGATTAGCTGTATTGACAGCCTTCATGTCAACATCGTAACCATAGATATGGTGCTCGAACTCGCGCTCCTGAGAGTCGTCGTTATAAATCGTATCGAAGAGATCCTGGTCGAAATCGTTCCACTTCTCGAAGGCAAACTCCTTGCGGAAAACACCTGGAGAGATGTTGCGGGCAATGAGGGCAGCTTCGATGGCGATGGTACCTGAACCACACATCGGGTCGATGAAATCGCATTCGCCCTTCCAGCCGGTCATCAGAATCATACCTGCAGCGAGAACCTCGTTCAGAGGAGCCTCTACCTGCTCCTGGCGGTAGCCACGGCGGTGCAGACTCTCACCACTCGAATCGAGACTCAAGGTGGCATTGTCTTCTGCAATGTGGATGTTGAGGCGGATATCCGGGTTAGATACGCTGATATTTGGACGTGTACCCTGCTTCTCGCGGAACCAGTCAACAATCGCATCCTTTACCTTGTAGGTTACGAAACGTGAGTTGCGGAACTCCTCTGAGTAGACTACTGAGTCAACAGAGAAAGTCTTCTTCACGTCTAAGATGTCATCCCACTTGATCTTCTGAATCTGATCATACACCTCTTCAGCGCTTCTAGCCTTGAAGTGCTTGATAGGCTTTAAGATACGGATGGCTGTGTGCAACTGGAAGTTAGCACGATACATCATTTCCTTGTCGCCTGTGAAAGACACCATGCGGCGACCGATCTGTACATTATTGGCACCCAACTGGGTGAGCTCTTCAGCCAAGACAGGCTCGAGGCCCATGAAGGTCTTGGCAATGAGTTCAAATTCCTGTTCCATTATTGAATTCTATATCTAATAAACTTTGTTTTTCTTTTTTATATTTCTTTGTTTTCGGTTTCATATCCTTGGTAACCCATACGTTGGCTCCCACTACGCAGCCTTCTCCGATGGTGATGCGACCGAGGATGGTGGCATTGGCGTAGACGATGACATCATTTTCGAGGATAGGGTGGCGAGGGATTCCCTTGATAGGATTGCCGTCCTTATCGAGAGGAAAACTCTTGGCTCCGAGGGTTACACCCTGGTAGAGTTTCACATTGTCGCCGATGATACAGGTAGCTCCAATCACCACACCCGTACCGTGGTCGATGGTGAAGTGCTTGCCGATGGTAGCCTCCGGGTTAATATCAATACCGGTTTCCGAATGCGCCAGTTCGGTCATCATTCTCGGAATGAGCGGCACTCCCAGTTCGTGCAGTACATGGGCGATGCGGTAGTTGGTAATCGCCTTGATGACCGGGTAGCAGGAGATGATTTCTCCGTGGCTCATGGCAGCCGGGTCGCCCTCGTAGGCAGCCTCTACATCGGTAGCCAGAATCTTGCGCAGTCTCGGGAATTCCATGATTACCTTGGCTGCAATCACGCCTGCCTTGGCACGCTGGTGCTGCAGTTCTGCCTGGGTTTCCGTTTCACAGTCGTTGGCGAAGCAGAGACCGGCGAGAATCTGCTCTGACAGCATCTCATAGAGTTTCTCTACTCTTACTCCAATATGATATTTGATGGTTGAGATATTTACCGAAGAATTGCCGAAATATCCCGGAAAGAGGATAGAACGGGACAAACTGATGATTTCTTCGAGCGCCTTGCCCGAAGGAAGTGGATTCCCGTCTCGATGCTGATGGAAGAGACCCTTCAAAGATTCGGCGCTCGAAAGCTCCTCGATGGTCTCTGTCAGCTGATGAGTTAATGTATCTTTACTCATTTTCTTAATGTCTCAATAAAATTTGAGTGCAAAGATACGATTATTTTCTTGAATGACAAAGAAATAGCTACGGTTTTTTGTATTTTTTAGAGTGATTTTTTGAGGGATGAAAGACGGAAAGACCCATGTACGGTGTTTTACCGTACATGGGCCTGGCTTGTCTTATTTTGCGATGCTGTCCAGGAAGAGGAGCAGTCGGTTGGTGACGTTTACCTCTGAAACACCGGAATCGAAGTCGAGCGATACGAGGTTGAGTGTAGGGAAACGGTCGTGGAGACGTTTCTCGATGCCCTTGGAAATCACGTGGTTAGCGATGCAGCCGAAAGGCTGGAGCGAGATGATGTTGTTCACGCCATCACGGATGTAACCTACGATGTCGGCAGGCAGAAGCCAGCCTTCGCCAAACTGGGCTGCGAGCGAAACCAGTCCCTGTACGTCCTTCGCATCATCATAGATGTTGGTGAACGGACGGAAGTAGCGGAACTTGCCGGCTGCCTTGTTTACCTGGCGCAATCTTCTGCCTATCAGCGCCTGATAAGCGCCCTTGATGATGAAATCGGGCACTTTGGTGCAACTCAGCCGCATGTGTTTCTGTATCTCTACATTCACAAATTCCTGCAGGAAGAAAGGGGCAAGCAGAGGCGGAACCACTTCAATGCCGCGCGAGATGATGTTCTGCTCCAGGAACTGGTGGGCGAAAGGATTGAACTTCAGGAAGATTTCGCCTACGATTCCTACCTTCGGCAGTTCTCTGTCGAGGGTCATCTGGTTGAATTCTTCGGCTGCCTGTTCCAGGAGCCGGATGAGTCCTTTGGCTGAATTCTGGGCGATTGGTCCGTCTATCAGCTGCATGTATTTATCGCGCAACTCTCTGGCAATGCCCGGTTTACGCTCTCTTACGATGCAGGCGTTGTACATCTCGTTGATTGCATCGCCATAGAAAATGGCGGTAACGATAATCTGACTGTATTTCAGCCAAGGCACATTGAAGCCGTCCTGTTCGTTATAGTCTTGCTTGTCGTCTGTTGAGCCTGATGCTTCGCCTGTAGAGGCTGTTACACCGAGTGTGAGCAGCGGAATGTCCTGGAATCCATTGGAAATCATCGCACGCTTGATGAGACCGGCGTAGTTGGTAGCGCGACACTGGCCGCCCGTCTGACTCATCACTACTGCCGTATTATTCAGGTCGTATCTGCCTGATTTCAAGGCTTTGATGATGTCGCCGACGATGAGTGTTGCCGGATAACAGACTTCGTTGTTGGCAAACTTCAAACCGAGTTCGGCGCTTACCTCATTGCTCATTGGAAGTACCTCTACATCATAGCCTATCAGTTTCAGGATAGGCGGAATGATAGGGGTGAGGTATTCGGTCATGAAAGGAGCGAGAATCTTGCGATGAATATCCTGCTTGGTGAATACCTTGGTCTGCTGTAAATGTTGAATGTTGAGTGTTGAATGTTGAATTTCTTCAGCTGTTGAATTGGCTTTCCCTTCGGCCGCCGAACGTTGTTTCTTCACTCTTCGTTCTTCACTCTTCACTTCCTTTACTCCCTTCAGGCTTTCTATGAGCGAGCGGACACGGAGTTTCAGGGAGCCGATATTGCTCACGTCATCTATCTTCAGCAGCGTGAACGGCTTGTTGTGGCGCTTCATGATGTCGCGAATCTCGTCCTGGATAAAACTGTCAGGACCGCAGCCGAAGCTGGTCATCTGGACGAAATGGACCTCATCGCCCTGTTCGGCAGCCCATTGTGCTGCCTTCAGAATGCGGTTCATATACGCCCATTGCTTTACGAGATAAGTCTCTGGCTGACAGTTGTATGCTTCGTTGTTGTCTTGGCTGGCTAATGCTGCCTCATTTCTTTCTGCCGCCAGGTTCTCCAGATTGAAGTCTTTGAAATCTGCAAAGAGATTACCCCGGGCGATGTCTTCGCTGATGACGTTGACTCCCAGATTGGCAATCATCTCGCTCAGCTTGTGCTGAATCAGCGGGTCAGTATGATAAGGACGGCCCGCCAGCAGAATCGTAAGTCCCTTGTTTGGCTTCAGAGTCTTGTCTTCGTTCGTTTTCTGAGCCTCTGTTTCTTCATTTTTCAGAATCTCCCAGCCCTGTTTCTTAATCTCAGCTGCATATACTGCCTGAGCATAGAGGGCCTCTCTCAGCGCTTTATGGGCAGTCTTCTTGCTTACTCCCAGTTGCTTGAGATAATCGGTAATCTGTTTTTCCAGCGCCTTAGGCTGGGCAAAGTTGATGACGGGCGTATCGATCGGTTTCTTCAGATTGATGACCGACTTGATGACATCGCTGTAGCCCGAAACGACCGGACAGTTGAAGCTGTTCAGCGTATTCTTCGGGTCGTCATTATGCTCATAAACCACGTATGGCATGAGGATGCGGTCAACCTTCGGGTTCTCGTTGAGTTCCTTCAGATGACTGTGAGCCAGTTTAGCCGGGAAGCAGATATTGTCGCTCATCACCGTATTCAAGGCTCCTTCATACTGGCTGAAAGTGGAATCGGAAGAGAGAATCACGCCCAATCCTGCTGCCCGGAGCAGCGCATTCCAGAACGGATATTCCTCGTACATGTTGAGGATGCGAGGAATGCCTACCCATGTACCGCGAAACGCGGTAGCAGGTGGGTTAACTGTTTTTCTATCAAATAGTAAACTGTATTTGTATTCGTAGATATTTTTGCCTTTTATCCCGTTTGCTCCCTTGTTGTTGAACACACGCTCGCACTTGTTTCCGGAGTAGAATCGGTTGCCGCCGGCAAAGGTGTAGCGGGAAACATAACAATGGTTTTCGCAGCCTTTGCATTGCAGCTGTTTGGTTTCATAATGAGCCAGATTCTGGAGATCATCGATGGATCTTGATGAGGCAGGGTGCTCGTCTTCTGCAGATGTGCGATGTTTATAATCAGCCGCCGCATGAAGGGCACAGCCGTAGGCGCCCATCAGTTCCGGCATGTTGCTTCGTGCCACTTCGGTATGGGTGAGTAACTCAAATGCTCTTACCACCGCATCGTTTCTCATCGTACCACCCTGCACAACGATTTTGCCTCCAAGGTTCTCATTACCATGGAGTTTCAATACCTTATAAAGACAGTTCTTGATGACCGAATAAGAGATTCCGGCAGAAATATCAGCTACAGATGCGCCCTCTCTGAGCACCTGTTTCACCTTTGAGTTCATGAAGACGGTGCAGCGGGTTCCCAGGTCGCAGGGAGCCTTCGACTGGCAGGCGAGTTGAGCAAAATCGCCTACAGAATAACCCATATTGTTGGCAAAAGTCTGGATAAACGTTCCGCAGCCCGAACTGCACGCCTCGTTGAGTTCCATGCGCACCACAGCCCCTTTCTCCACGAAGATAGCCTTCATGTCCTGTCCGCCGATGTCCAGGATAAAACTCACGTCAGGCATGAGTGAGGCAGCTGCTCTTTCGTGCGCCATTGTTTCGATAATGCCGCTGTCGAGGCCGAAAGCCGCCTTGATAAGTTCTTCGCCGTAACCTGTAGAGCAGGAGCCTACGATTTCCAGTTCAGCGCCTCGCAATGCAGCTTCCTGCTTCAGGGCGTTCAGTCCATCCGCTACTGCCTTGATCGGATTTCCCAGATTCAGGCGGTAATTGGTGAAGACAATATCTCCCGTAGGCGTCTCCGCATTCACCCTTACCGCAACAATCTTCGTCGTAGTAGAGCCCGAGTCAATACCAATCACAACCTGCTGTTTTCCTTTATTCAGCGGTTGGGTTTCCGTAGCGAATTTCGCCTTTGATTTGAGCCATTCCTGGTGCTCTTTCTCATTCTTGAACAGAGGCAGCAGACTGCTGGTCCATTCCGTTTGTATTTCTTTATTCATCCGGCTTCTGAGAACAGATACTGAGGCTGCAGAATCTGCCGATTTAGCCCGATAAGCACAGCCCAGAGCCGGAATGAGATTGCTGTTTCCGGATACGATGAAGTCGTTTGGAGAGAGATGGAGATAGTCGCAGAAAGCCTTGCGGAGAGCCGGTAGAAAGGTCAGCGGACCGCCGCAGAGCAGGATAGGAGCCTCGAAACTGATGCCGTGAGAAAGCGTTACCACCGTCTGTACGGCGATGGAATGGAAGATGCTGGCTGCAATATCTGCTTCGGGCAGATTGCGCGCCATCAGGTTCTGGATGTCGGTCTTAGCAAACACGCCGCAGCGGGCAGCCATCGGATAAACGTGTTCTGCCTTCATCGCCAACTCGCTCATCTTCTGGTTCTCTACGCCCATCAGCACACTCATCTGGTCGATGAAAGCACCCGTTCCGCCGGCACAGTTGCCGTTCATGCGCAGTTCCATATTTCCGTTTTCCTTGAAGAAGATAACCTTTGCGTCCTCGCCACCAATATCGATGAGCGCCTTCGCCTCAGAATGAGCCGTACGGGCATAGACCGATGCAGCCACCACCTCCTGTACAAACTCCGCCTGGAGCTGTTCGGCAGTAGCCATTCCTACGCTTCCCGTTACGCAGATTCTTGCCTCTGCATCGCCGGTAATGGCTAAAATCTCATCGAAATATTGCGACACAAGTTCGTTGACACGAGCGTTGTGGCGTTCGTATTTTGAGTAAATTACCCGATTATCGCTGTCGATAACGGCTATTTTGGCTGTCGTAGAGCCAACGTCCAATCCTATGTAATAAGTTTTCTCCATTTCTCTTATCTCAAGTATTTTCTCTTATCTTCTAGTATCTTCTAGTGGCTTTTCCCAAGTTCCATCTGCTCTCTTCTCATATCCCTGAAAGCGCTCCAGGCTATCGGAACCGCAACGGCAAACGAGCAGCAATCTGCCCACATCTGACACATCTCCACGCCCAGCAATCCGAAGAAATAGGGCAGGATGAAGATGAGCGGAATGAAGAACAGTCCGCTGCGTGCTGACGCTACGATGTTGGCTCTCACCGGTTTACGGATGGTCTGCATCAGCATGTTGGTGAGCACGATGCTGGCTACGAGCGGAAAACTGAGCACCTGCCATCGCAAAGCCACCGAACCTACGGCTATAACCGCTGCATCATCGCGGAAGATACTGATGATGGAAGTTGAGAAGATGAAGCCGAGAAGGGCACAGACGCTGAGGAAAACCGTGCCGCATTTGATGCAGAAAAAGTAGGCTTCCTTTACGCGCCCATAGAGTTTGGCGCCGTAGCAGAATCCGCAGAGCGGCTGGAATCCCTGACCCAGACCGATGACCATCGCATAGGTGAAGAAGGAGATGCGGGTAACGATGCTCATGCCCGCAATGGCTGCATCGCCAAACGCACCTGCTGCCACATTGAGCATCAGCGTAGCAATACTTCCCAGTCCCTGTCTTGACAGAGAAGGGGTTCCGCCGAAGATAATCTCCTTGGCAAAGGTGCGGGTAGGGGTGAAATTGCTGAGACGAATGCGGATGTTCTCGCCTTTATGCGTCATCCAAAACAGCATGGCGCAGCCGAAACACTGGCTGATGAGGGTGGCTACGGCGGCTCCGGTAATGCCCAGCTGGAAGTAGAGAATGAGCAGAGGAGCCAGAATCAGATTGAGCAGCACACCCGACATGATGCCTTTCATCGCATACATCGCATTGCCCTGGAAGCGCATCAGGTTATTCAGCGTAAGCGAGGTGGTCATAAAGGGAGCACCCAGCAGGATAATGCCCAGATAGCGCTCTGTATAAGGAAGAATGGTGGGCGTAGAACCCATCAGAAGGCAGAGCGGAGTGAGGAACACATGACCCAGAATGGCGATGAGGAGACCGGTAAGAAAACTCAGCACAAAGCCCGTGGCTGCCATCTTCTGTGCCTGTTCCGTATGTTTGGCGCCCAACTGTCGCGAAACATAATTGCCTGCACCATGGCCAAACAAAAAACCAATCGCCTGGATAACAGCCATTGCTGCAAAGGAAACGCCTACCGCTGCCACACTCTGCGTGTTGATGCTGCCCACGAAATAGGTGTCGGCGAGATTGTACATGCTCGTCGACAGCATACTGATAATCGTTGGTATGGCCATCGTAAAAATCACATGATGCACAGGGGCATGAGTGAGGAACGTATAGTTGTCTCTTTTCTCTTTCTTCATAACTTTATGATGCTCTTTTGGGGCATTTCAACCTGCAAAGGTACATAAATATCCACAAAGTTGGACAATTATGAACCATCTTTTATAAATTTATAAGAAAAGAGTTGCATTATTCATAAAATTATCGTATTTTTGCACCGCAATTGAATATATATACAAAACAGATTACTAATGAATGATGAGATAAGAATCATACCGGTAACAACAAAAAAAGGGCTGAAAACCTTCATTCAGTTTCATTATGATCTCTACAGAGGCCATAAGTTTGCCATTCCTTTTTTGCGTTTCGACGAGATGAATACGCTGGACCCAAAGAAGAATCCTGCCTTTGAATTCTGCGAGGCACAATACTTTCTGGCGGTTGACAGCGAGGCTCGTATCGTGGGTAGAATTGCTGCCATTATCAACCATCGTGCCAATGAACAGTGGAACAAGAAGCAGGTTCGCTTCGGCTGGTTCGATTTCGTGGATAATGTAGCGGTTTCCTGTGCCTTGTTGCGCACGGTAGAAAACTGGGGCAAGAGCAGGGGAATGAACGAATGCGTAGGTCCGCTCGGATTTACGGATATGGACCGTGAAGGCTTGCTCATCGAGGGCTTCGACCGGAAGTCTACGATGTATATCAATTACAATTATCCTTATTACAAGACGCATCTGGAGAGTTATCCGCTCTATGAGAAGGATAACGACTGGCTGGAGTACCGTATCAGGATTCCGGAAGTGACGCCGGCTAAGTTTGCCAAGACTGCCCAGATGATAGAGAGCCGATATAATCTGCATGTGCATAAGTTCACCCGCCAGGAACTGACCTCGGGAGGAATGGGCAGGAAGGTGTTCGAAATCGTGAATGAGACTTACAAGAATCTCTATGATTTCCAGCAGCTTACGGAGAAGCAGATAGATGAATATGTAAATACTTATATCAAGAAGGCTGACTTGAACCTGGTAACGGGTGTGGTGGATGGCAACGCTGGCAACAAACTGGTAGCCTTTGGTGTTTCCTTCCCTTCGTTTACCGATGCGCTGCGCGAGATAGGCGATGGCAAGCTTTTCCCTACGGGTTGGCTGAAGGTGCTGAAGGTTCTGAAGTGGCACAAGACGGATACGGTAGATTTGCTCTTGATAGGTGTTCTTCCGGAATATCGCAAGAAGGGAGCCAACGCGCTTATTTTTGCCGATCTGATAGAGCAGTATCGCCGTTATGGCTTTAAATGGGCAGAGGCAATGCCGCAGATGGAGACCAATACCGGTGTTCAGAGCCAGTGGCAGTATCTGGAGAGTGAACAGCATCGCCGTCATCGCTGCTATAAGAAGAAGATTTAAAAGTCTCTGTTTTGAGCCGTTTAGGCGTAAAAAAGATAGAAAATGGGCTAAAAAGTTAATAATTCTAACTCGCTCTAAATTGGACTTTGATTGAAAATCAAGAAGTTGGGCGTTTGCCTATATTATATAGGTAACAATATGGAAACGAGCGGACTTCTGCTCGTTTCTGTATTTTGCAATATGCAAAGAACGCCTCAATTCGGGGGCAAAGATACGATATTTTTCTAAATTTTCCATGATTTATAATAAAGAAAATATCAAAATTAAAACTTTTTGAGAAAAGTTAGTCAAGGTAGAGCTTTTGGTGAAAATCTCGCAAGATTATGCTTCTCCATATGTAACTAAAACATGTTTAATTGTTAAAAAGTTGTTCGATAGTGATTTTTCTTCTATCAAAATAATAGATTCTAAAAATAAAATACTAACTTTGCTAGTAGCTTACATGAAATTAATATGTAACTTGAGTATTAAGTAATATTTTAAGATATTTACTGTATAAATAAGTTCCAACTTAAAACATTTTAATTATGAAAGCAAAAGTGTATTTAAAAATGTTAGCTTGCTTAGTAGGATTATTGACATTCTATTCTTGCAACAATGATTTAGAGCAAGACAAGAACGCTTCTGTTGAAGCGCAACAAGTTCAAAACGGACAGGAGGTCTCTCTTCAAGAGAATGCTTATGCAGATTATCTTGAACTTATGAAATCATTAAATAGTTCGCCAACAAGAAGTATGTCCACAGCTGAAATCCCTGCTTATTATGGTGGATGCTATATAAATGATGATGGAAATCTTGTAGTCTTAGTAAAAAAGGGAGAAGGTGTATCTGTTCTAAAAACTAGAGCAGCATTATCTCGTTCAACTATTTATGAAAGTTGCCAATACTCTTATAAAGAGTTGCAGCAAGTGGTTGAGGATATTCGGCAAAAAGCACTTGAAGGCAATAACTTTCTATATCAAAATGTGACAATATATGGCATATCTGAAAAAGAAAATATAGTAGAAGTGGGGTTGCTTCATAAAAATTCATCTACAATCCAAGAATTCAAGAAAAAAATCTGCGATAGCAATAAAATCAAATTTGTAAATTGCGGAAAAATCATTCTTAATGACGGAATTGATTGTGCTGGTGAAATCAAGACAATTCGTGATGGCAAAACACACTATGCATCTATAGGGTATAGAGCTAAAGATAAAAATGGCAATATAGGCATTGTCACAGCAGGTCACTTTATAAAAGTTAATGATATTTTAAAAGATTCAGCCAACGTAGAAATTGGCAAGTGTTTATATTCAAAGGAAGAGTATTATGTTGACGCTGCATTTTGTTCAATAACATCAAAAAAACATGCTCCAACTAATAAAATCAAATTCATGAAAGATTTGCAAAAAGATACACTTTCTATAGCTTTGGCTCAACCGCCAAAAGGCTCTTGGATAAATATGGTTGGAATGGTCTCTAAAAGAAGTTCAGGAACTATATTTAATGCAAGCTATGACGTTCCTAACTCAGCACAAAAAACTATTTACAAGGATGTTATATTGGCAAAATATACTTCAAATAGTGGTGATAGCGGTGGTATTGTTTATGCCTTGACAAAAGCGACAAATACGAGATATACTGTTGGGATTAATTTAGGGAGTATCACATACAATGGTATCACTTATGGAGCGTGTATTAAGGCTTATTTAATAAATCAGACCTTCGGCTTAACAAGATATTAAATTATGAATAGATTGACATTGGGTTGTTTCGTCTTCATTTTACTAATATTGGGGACTACTTCTGTTTCCTCAAAAGAAGAATATAATATTAAAAATGAAAGTAAAACATACTTGAATGATTCTTTAAAAATCAGTGCAATTGTCCATGATAAAAAACCTTCATTTGTAACAATTACAATTGAAAATTATGGTAAAAAGCAGATTAGTATTGGCAAGGTTTATGGTTTACTTACATATATAAACAATAGATGGACATATTTGACAAAAGCAAAGAATAAATTTATAAAAATCAATCCAAAGAGCGCTAAGACTATAAGATACAGTCTTTGCATAGAAAAAATTAGAAATTCAGAAATTAGCTTTACTTATTCAGAAAATCGAAAGAACAGAATCAGATTAGATGTGTATAGCAACAATGAATTTATGGGGAAAATTGATTGCGATTTTGCAACGCCTTTTAATGCAGTATGGAGTAAACATGATGGGGTGATAATCGTGAAATACGACTAAAAATTATAATTATGAGGGTGTGTCATAACTCCATGACGTACCCTCATTTTTTGAGGCTAAAAATTCGGGGGTGTAATTTAAACTGTGTCAAGGCTTGTTCTTAACTTTCATTCCCACTCCCTGCTGGGGGCA
>OGES01001474.1_pt1 | contig 18566 bp, 16 predicted proteins | sample 1570711 | NCBI WGS metagenome assembly OGES01 (sample SAMEA2582133, study PRJEB24529) | metagenome | biome: Human gut stool | place: China | collected 2011 | reverse complement strand
AAAGCGTTCATTTGTTGACGTTTGTATTCGTGGAAACGTTTGATTTGTGTATCGATGATTGAATTTTCGTCAAGGTCAATACCTTTATTGGCTTTAAGATAACGTTTAAGAGCCAATTTGTTATCATATTTGATTTGAGACAAACGTTTGTGTACTGCAGGATCATCTGCAAAAGCAGCCAATTTTTCCAATTGAGTGGCATCAGTAAGGTAATCATCACCAATTAACTCTTTGATGTAGTCAGCAAGTTCTTGGTTTGAGAATTCCAACCAACGACGGAATGTAATACCGTTTGTTTTGTTGTTGAAGCGTTCTGGGTAAAGGTCGTAGAATGGTTTCAACTCAGAAGCTTTAAGGATTTCTGTGTGAAGTGCTGCTACACCGTTAACGCTTGTAGAGAAGTGGATGTCCATGTGTGCCATGTGAACACGGTTGTGTTCGTCAATGATTTGAACACGTGGATCTTCGAATTTTTCACGAACGATAGCATCCAATTTCTTGATGATAACAACAAGGTGTGGAACAACTTCTTCAAGGTAGTCAAGGGGCCATTTTTCAAGGGCTTCAGCCAAGATAGTGTGGTTTGTGTAACCAACCATTTTGCTTACGATTGCTACTGCTTCATCAAATTCAAATCCATGTTTTTCTGTCAAAAGACGAATCAATTCAGGGATAACCATTGATGGGTGAGTATCGTTTATTTGTACGTAAGCGTAATCTGGAAGATCGTGAAGGTTAGAACCACGTTCGATAGCTTCGTCAATCAAAAGTTGAGCAGCGTTTGATACCATGAAGTATTGTTGGTAGATACGTAAGAGCTCACCTTTACGAGTTGAATCATCTGGGTAAAGGAAAAGTGTCAAGTTCTTTTGGATTTCGTCTTGATCAAAAGTGATTCCTTTTTCAATTAAACCATAGTCCAAACCATTGATATCGAAGAGGTTAAGGTAGTTCTTAGTTTCTTTCTTGTAACCCAAGATATCCAAACGGTCCAAACGTGATTTCAATGTGAAGTTTTTGAATGGAACATCATAAGAGATATCAGTTGGTACCAACCATGATTGATCTTCAATCCAGTAGTTTGGTTCAGCATATTGTTTGTTATCTTTGAAGACTTGTTTGAAAAGACCACAGTGGTAGTTAAGACCAACACCTTCACCGTTAATGCCAAGTGTTGACATAGAATCTATGAAACATGAAGCCAAACGTCCCAAACCACCGTTACCAAGAGATGGTTCTGGTTCAACATCTTCGATTTCACTGATTGATTTTCCGGCAGCAGCTAATTCAGCTTTCACATCTTTATAGATGCCCAAGTTAATCAAGTTATTAGACAAAAGTTTACCAATCAAGAACTCAGCTGAGATGTAGTAAACTTTACGTTTGCTATCGTTTTTAGGTTTTGGGGCAGCTGCTTCTTTTACAAATTCTAACAAAAGGTAGTAGATTTCTTCGTTTGAAAGTTCTTTAAGATTTTTATTTTTCGCTTCAACGTAATTTGTAAATGTAGACATTTTATTTATTTCCTCGATTATATCTTTCTGTAATATCAGTTAAAAATTCTTTCTTATCAACGGTGATTTCACCTGGAAGCATACGCCATTTCCAGTTTTCTCCAACTGTGTTAGGGAAGTTTGTACGACTATTTTCAGGTTTATCAAGAATATCTTGCATAGTCGCAATAGCTGTGTTACTTACTGTTGCGAAGAGTGTGCGAAGAAGGGCACGTGTGATTGGTTCACCTTGACGACGGTTGATATAAGCATCAGTGTAATCACGTTGCTCTTGTGTCAAGTTATCATACCAACCGTTAATAACTTCATTATCATGTGTACCAGTGTAAGCTACTGAGTGTTGTGTGTATACGTGTGGAATATCAATGCTGTTACCAGTGGTATCATAGAAACCAAACTGAACAATCTTCATCCCTGGGTAACCACAGTCTGCAAGAAGTTTACGTGTCTTATCATCAATATTACCAAGGTCTTCGGCAATAATCTTAAGATCACCCAACTCTTCTTTAACCACTTTGAAGAGGTCATAACCAGGTCCTGGGACCCATTTACCATTTTCAGCAGTTTCATCTCCACCAGGAATTTCCCAGAAATCAGAGAAACCTTTGAAGTGGTCGATACGCAAGTAATCATAGAGTTTGAATGATTCTTGAATACGGAAGACCCACCAAGAATAATTTTCAGCTTTATGTTTATCCCAAGCGTAGATTGGGTTACCCCAAAGTTGACCAGTAGCTGAGAAGTTATCTGGTGGAACTCCGGCAATGTAACGTGGTTTACATTCAGCATCTAATTTGAAGAGGTGTGGTTGAGTCCAGACTTCCACACTATCAGCTGAAATGTAGATTGGCATATCACCAATAATTTGAATACCGTTCTTATTAGCATAGGCTTTCAACTCTGCCCATTGGCTAAAGAAGAGGTATTGCACAACTTGATGGTATGTGATAACACCAGTGAGTTCTTTGCGAAGCTTTTCAAGAGTTGCTTCATCACGTTTAACCGCTTTTTTATCATCCCAATCTTGAAGGGCTTTGTTATCAAAGTATTCTTTAATAGCCATGAAGTCAGCATAATCTGCCAACCAGTTAGAATTTTCAGCTTTGAAAGTTTCAAACTTCTTAGCTTCTTTTTTGTCAGCCAAGATTGCTTTTACAGCTTTTTCAAGGATTGGACGACGAGCTTCGTAAACTTTAGCATAGTCGATAAACTCTGGATTTGAACCAAAGTCAACACCCTCAACATCTGCTTCAGTCAAGAAACCGTCACGGATAAGGAAATCCAAATCGATGAAGTGTGTGTTTCCCGCTACTGCTGAGAATGATTGGTAAGGTGAATCTCCATAACTTGTAGTAGTCAATGGCAAAATTTGCCAGTATGTTTGCTTTGTTTCTTTCAAGAAATCAACAAAGTCGTAGGCTGCTTGACCGAAAGATCCGATCCCGTAGTCACCTGGAAGTGATGTGATGTGCATCAAAACACCGCTTGCTCGTTTGTTCATAAAGTTTACCTCAAATTATTTTTTACACTAACGATTATAATGCAAACGGTTGCACCAGTCAAGAATTTTTAGCAAAAAAAAATATAAACTTTTTATTTTTCTTTAAATCAACGTTCTTGAAATAAACGTTTTCATTTAGTGAGTGCTTCTACTAACTTAATTGCGCTCTAGATTTTCTGAAAAACAATTGTCTAGGTAATAAAAAATGGTTGGTAATTTAAGTTACCAACCAAAAGTAAATACTTAAACCTTTTTTTATCTCGTTGAGACACTTTCTCTTTCAATGAGTTTAAATGGAATTGTTATTTTCTGTGCCTTAGTATGAGGATTTTTAAGAAGATCCAATAGCCTTCGAACGCTTTCCTTACCCAGTTCTTTAATATTAATGTCATAGGTAGTTAGGAAAGGATGCATGATTTCAGCAAAAGTCGAATTATTGAAAGAAATAACGGCGTAATCTTCGGGAATTCTGATTCCCTGATTATTTAGCCAGTGTATAAGCCGTAGGGCAATCAAGTCATCTTTAACAATTAAGGCGGTCAGTTGATAAGATTGCAAACTCTCTGTCAATGAATCAATGACTCTAGATGAAAAAACAAGTTCTGGATAAGTTTCTAAATTAAATTCGTTAGTCGCTTCAATATATCCTTGATAACGTTCTTGACCTACTTGCCCAAAAAGATCATCTGTTACAAAACCAATCTTTTGGTGACCTTTAGCCATTAAAAAATTAACAGCTTCTTGTCCAAGTTCTTTATTATCATTATCAATATAGGTTACTTTAGTATTGTTATCAACTGCTGCTCCAACAACTACGAAAGGAACTTTTTCTTTTAATAGGTAGTCTTTAACTGGATCTCTTTTTTCTGAATAGAGAATGATAAAGCCATCAGCTCGTTTTTGACGATGCATAAGCTCGACCTGTTTAACTAATTCTTCAAGTGTGGCACCCGTAGCAATACTAATGACCTGAGAATGACAACTAGCTTCTTCATTAATTGCTGTTAGAATCTCCATATAGAATGGTTGACTAATTTTTTCACGATCTGTTAAGGGAGGAAGAACAACACCTAAACTATGTGTTAAGCCTGTTGCTAACATTTGTGCTGCTGAGTTTGGGACATAACCTAATTCATCCATAGCCGCTCTTACTTTAACTTTGGTTTCTTCTGATATGGCCTGGTTATCCTTTAAGGTCCTGCTCACTGTGGATGGGCTGACACCAGCCCTCTTAGCAACATCTTTAATTGTAGCCATCATTTCCCTCTCATTTTTTATAAATAATTCTTTATATTCGTAAAATACAAGAATTATTATAACTAAAATAAGCAACTCTTGCAACCGTTTGCAAAAAAGTTTAATTTTTTTTAAGAAAACACTTGACAGATGTTGGAAACGGTTGCATAATATATACCGTAAAATAAATTTCTGGAGGAAAAAGAAATGAAAAAATGGCAAAAAGTATTACTTGGTAGTGCTGGACTTCTTGTAGCTGGTTCGCTCTTGGTAGCGTGTAGCTCAAACTCAAGCAAAAGCTCAAGTTCAGATAGCAAGACTTTAAAACTTTGGGTTCCAACTGGTGCCAAGAAGTCTTATTCGAATACAGTAGCAGAGTTTGAAAAGAAATCTGGTTACAAAGTTGATATGGTTGAAATGGAAGACCCAAACGCTCAAGAAAACTTGACTAAAGATGCATCTACTGCTGCAGATGTCTTCTCACTTCCACATGACCAACTCGGTAAATTGGTAGACTCTGGAGCTATCCAAGAGATTCCTGCGAAATACTCAAAAGAAATTACTGAGCAAGATACTGAGCAAGCTGCCAAAGGTGCTCAATACAAAGGTAAAACCTACGCCTTCCCATATGGTATCGAAACCCAAGTTACTTACTACAACAAGTCTAAGCTTAATGAAGAAGATGTTAAATCGTATGAAACAATCACTTCTAAAGCTAAATTTGGTAGCAACCTGAAAGAAGTTAATGCTTACGGAACTGCTCCTCTCTTCCTTTCAGTTGGTGACACTCTCTTTGGTCCTAACGGTGAAGATGCGAAAGGTACTAACTGGGGTAACGAGGCTGGTGTGAATGTTCTTAAATTCATCGCAGCTCAAAAAGACAACAAAGGATTTGTCAATGTTGATTCAGCTAACATGATGGCTAAATTCGAAGATGGTTCAGTTGATGCATTCCAATCAGGACCATGGGATTACGCAGCTGCTGCTAAAGCTGTTGGCAAAGACAAGCTTGGTGTTGCCGTTTATCCAACAGTTAACATCGGTGGTCAAGATGTTCAACAAAAAGCCTTCATGGGTGTAAAACTTTACGCAGTAAACCAAACACCTTCTAAAGGTAATGCTGAACGTATCGCTGCTTCTTACCAATTGGCACAAGCTTTGACAAGCAAAGACAGTCAAAATAACCAATTCACTAATGAAGGCCGTCACATCATCCCTGCTAATAAAGAAGTTCAAGCTTCTGAAGCAGTTAAAAATGATGCACTTGCACAAGCTGTAATTACTATGGGTTCATCTGAGCAATACACAACTGTTATGCCTAAACTTAGTCAAATGTCAGTCTTCTGGACTGAAAGTGCTGCTCTTATGAGTGACGCTTATAACGGTAAAATCAAGGAAGACCAATTCCTTACTAAATTACAACAATTTGATAAAGATTTGGCTGCGGCTAAATAAGAAACCTAACAAATGAGGAGGTCAAGAGGCAGGTCAAGTTCCTAGCCTCTTTCTCACTTATTTGTGGACAAAATATAAACCATCACTAATCACACATTTATCTGAGGAGATATCTATGTCACAAACAATCTACGACACAACTCCTATGCGCCAGGTCTTCAAAGAAGGTACATGGGATGTCAAATTATCCTTTCTGGTAATGGGATTGGCAAACTTGGTCAACAAACAGTTTACCAAGGGATTGCTCTTCCTCCTTTCTGAGATTGCCTTTTTAGCGACATTCGTTATTCAAATTATTCCTGCACTTCAAGGGATGATTAGCTTGGGGACTCAAGAACAGGGTGAGGCTGTTAAGGAAGTTAATGGTGTTAAACTTACTGTTCAGGTTGCTGGAGACAACTCTATGCTCTTGTTGATTTTTGGACTTGCGTCATTAATCTTCTGTGCAGTCTTCGCTTATATTTACTGGTGTAACCTTAAGAGTGCTCGCCATCTCATGGCTCTTAAACAATCGGGTCGCAAGGTGCCGAACTTTATCGAGGACTTCAAGACCTTGGCTGATGGTCGCTTCCACATGGGGCTTATGACTGTCCCTTTGATTGGGGTTTTACTCTTCACAATCTTGCCTTTGATCTATATGGTCTGTTTGGCCTTTACTAACTTTGACCACAATCACCCAGCCCCTAAATCACTCTTCGATTGGGTTGGCTTTGCAAGTTTTGGTGAAGTTTTACAAGGTCGTATGGCTGGTACTTTCTTCCCACTTTTGACTTGGACCTTGATTTGGGCAGTTGCTGCAACAGCAACTACTTTCTTCTTCGGTATTGTCCTTGCCCTCTTGCTTAATACTAAGGGGCTTAAATTCAAGAAAGTGTGGCGTACTCTATTCGTTATTACTATCGCTGTTCCGCAATTTGTATCACTTCTTTTGATGCGTAACTTCCTTAATGACCACGGTCCTTTGAATGGTTTGCTTCAAACCTTGCATATCACTAATGGACCTCTTCCTTTCTTGACTGACCCATTGTGGGCTAAGTTCTCTATTATCTTTGTTAATATGTGGATTGGTATTCCATTTACAATGTTGGTCGCAACTGGTATCATCATGAACTTGCCAACTGAGCAAATTGAAGCAGCTGAAATTGATGGGGCAAGTAAATTCCAAATTTTCAAGAGTATCACTTTCCCACAAATTCTCTTGATTATGGCACCATCTTTGATTCAACAATTCATCGGTAATATTAATAACTTCAACGTTATCTACTTCCTTACTGGCGGTGGACCTACTAACTCTGAATACTATCAAGCAGGTTCAACTGACCTCTTGGTAACTTGGCTCTACAAACTAACTGTTAGCGCTAAAGACTACAACTTGGCATCTGTTATCGGTATCTTGATTTTTGCCATCTCTGCAACATTCAGTCTCTTGGCCTACACAAGATCATCTTCATTCAAGGAAGGGGCTGCTAAATAATGAAACGTAAGAAAAATCTATACCTAACTGGTACTTATATTCTATTGACAGTTCTAACTGTTATCTGGTTGATTCCGATTATTTGGATCTTCCTTACAAGTTTCCGTGGTGAAGGAGCTAATGCCGTACCATACTTCTTCCCTAAGACATACACTTTTAATAACTACATCAAACTATTCACCAGCGATGCTTATCCATTTGGAAAATGGTTTATCAATACTTTCATCGTTGCTACATGTACATGTATCCTCTCAACTTTGATTACCGTTGGGATGGCCTACTCACTTAGCCGTATTAAATTTAAACACAGAAACGGCTTCTTGAAATTAGCGCTTGTACTTAATATGTTTCCTGGTTTCATGTCAATGATTGCGGTCTACTATATTTTGAAGGCCCTCAATTTGACACAAACGTTGACATCTTTGGTTTTGGTTTATTCTGCTGGGGCAGCTCTTGGTTTCTACATTGCGAAAGGTTTCTTTGATACCATTCCTTACTCATTGGATGAATCAGCAATGATTGACGGTGCTACACGTCTTCAAATCTTCACTAAGATTACCTTGCCACTTTCTAAACCAATCATCGTCTACACCGCCCTCATGGCCTTCATGGGACCTTGGGTAGACTTCATCTTTGCATCTGTTATCCTTGGTGACGTTAAAGATAAATATACTGTTGCCCTTGGACTCTACCAAATGCTTAACCAAGACGCTATCAATGAATGGTTCCTTCCATTTACCGCAGGTGCTATTATCATCGCCATCCCAATCACTCTTCTCTTTATTTTCATGCAGAAATACTATGTTGAAGGTGTAACCGGCGGATCAGTTAAATAATAAAGGATAAATGATATGACAACTCTTAAACTGGATAAAATTTATAAAAAATACCCAAATGCAACCCACTACTCTGTCGAAGATTTCAGTATCGACATCAAAGACAAAGAATTCATCGTGTTCGTAGGTCCTTCAGGATGTGGTAAATCAACAACACTCCGTATGGTAGCTGGTCTTGAAGAAATCACAGAAGGAACACTTTCTATTGATGGTGAAGTGGTTAATGACAAATCACCAAAAGATCGTGACATTGCCATGGTATTCCAAAACTACGCACTTTACCCACACATGACTGTTTATGAAAATATGGCCTTTGGTCTAAAACTTCGTAAATATAAAAAAGACGATATTGACAAACGTGTACGTGAAGCAGCTGCTAGCCTTGGCTTGACTGAATTCTTGGAACGTAAACCTGCTGACCTTTCTGGTGGTCAACGTCAGCGTGTAGCTATGGGTCGTGCCATTGTTCGTGATGCTAAAGTCTTTCTTATGGACGAACCTCTCTCAAACTTGGATGCTAAACTTCGTGTCACAATGCGTGCTGAAATTGCTAAGATTACTCGTAATATTGGTGCTACTACTATCTACGTTACTCACGACCAAACAGAAGCTATGACTCTTGCTGACCGTATCGTTATCATGAGTTCAACTAAGAACCCTGATGGTTCAGGTACTATTGGTCGTATCGAGCAAATTGGTACTCCTCAAGAACTTTACAATGAGCCAGCTAATAAATTTGTTGCTGGATTTATTGGAAGTCCTGCCATGAACTTCTTCAATGTCAAAGTTGATGGCAATCGTATTACTAACTCTGAAGGTTTGGATATTGTGATCTCTGAAGGTCAAGCTAAAATCTTAAGGGAAACAGGTTACCAAGGTAAGGAAGTTATCTTTGGTATCCGTCCTGAAGACGTTTCTAGTCGTCCAATCGTTCAAGAAGTATATCCAGATGCCAATGTTGATGCTGAAGTAGTCGTTTCAGAACTTCTCGGTGCAGAGACCATGCTTTACCTAAAACTTGGAGAAACTGAGTTTGCTGCTCGCGTTGATGCACGTGATTTCCACAATCCAGGTGAAAAAGTTAACCTTACTTTCAACGTTGCTAAAGGTCACTTCTTCGACGCCGAAACAGAAAAACGTATCAGTTTGTAATCTATAAAAGATCAGCTCAAAAGAGCTGATCTTTTTGTTATGATCGCAATACATTCTAACGTTTACTTCCTTACAGTTATTAAAGATATCTCTATCAAACTATGATATAATATCCCTTGGCACCTCGACAATGCCTACAAAGAGAAGTGAGGTCGCTTATGATGGATTTACTATTCAAAACTATCATCGGACCCAATTGTGGTCGGTGTTATCCTTCGTCTGGTCGACAAATGGCTAAACAGGGATAGATAGTGCTAAAAAAGACCCCGAGCTTATGTGGAAGTTAGCTTGGGGTCTTTTCTTGCCTATGATATAGACTTACTATTCAATACAAATGTATTATGTCATAAAAGCTTGTTCTTGTCAAGAAATTCGAAGATGCTCACTAAGTAAAGATACTAGTCTTTATCCTTGTCTTCTTCGTCTTTTTTAACATTATCAGTCTTATTTACGGCTGCTTTAAACTCAGCTAGCATTTTACCTATGGACTGACCCAGTTCTGGCAAGCGTTTTGGACCGAAGATGAGGAGGGCTCCTAGGACAATAATGATAAGTCCTGGAGCTCCGATATCACGTAGAATTCCCATAAGATCTCCTTTCTAGTTATCTTTATATTTTCTTTGTTTACGTTTATAAATGAGCTTACTTAGAGTTACGCTAACTTCATAAAGCAAGATTAAGGGAGCAGTCATGGCCAAGTCACTGATAAAGTCGGCCGGTGTTAGAATGACTGCCAAAACCAAGAGAATAAAATAGGCATAGCGTCTATAGTGTGTCAGAAATCCTGGTGTTATCATGCCGATAGATGTCAGAAAACTTACAACTACAGGTAGTTCAAAGAGAACTGCTAAAGGCACTGTCGTATGCAGTAAAAAACTAAGGTAATTTTGTGCGGTTATTTGGGTATTAAAGAGTCCTTCTCCTAGCTTCAAAAGCACTTCTAAGATAGCTGGACTAACAAAATAATAACCAAAAGCCAAACCCAATACAAAACAGACAAAAGTTGCTGGGATATAAGCAAAGATAGCACGCGCTTCATTGTCCCTTAAACCTGGTTTTACAAACTGCCAAATCTGGTATGTGGTAAAAGGCAAGGTAACCGTAAAAGCCATGAGACTGGATAAGTTAATGTAAATCCGAAGAATATCGTTAGGCCCTAGAACTAATAAAGGCTTGTCAAATCCTCTGGTCAGATAAGCATAGAGCTCCCCAGCAAACAAGAAGGTGATACAAAAAACTAGGAAAAAGCAAATCACTACTGCAATAAAACGTCTCCGAAATTCTACCAGGTGCTCAACAATAGTCATCGCATCCTTACTTCTTGTCATGCTGTTTCACCGTCACAAAGGTAATAATGGCAAGAAAGATAAGTTGTGGAATTAAGACTTCCCAGCTAGGATAGATACCAAACCAATCGATAGTTGGAAAACCACTAATCAAATGATTGCCCATCATATTAGTCAACTGGAGGGCATGAATGCTGACACCGAGCATCTTGAAGGCCAAGGCATAAATCAACCAGGTTAAAATAAAGAAAATACGGTGTGGTTTAATATAATGACTCGCCTTAGTCATAGCCACAGCAATGATAACAAGAACTGCAATAGCTGAAGCAATACCAATCAAGAAATTAGCTGTCGTGATACGTGGGATAATACCAACATAGAAAAGGATTGTCTCAGCTCCTTCACGGAAGACAGCCAAGAAACTGAGGGCAAACATAGATACAAAGCTTCCAGTAGCCGTCACCGTCTTCATCTGGCGGTCCATAAAGTCATTCCACTGTTTGACTGATGACTTACTATGGAGCCAAATTCCAATCAGAATCATCATCGCAACTGCAAAGATACCAACGCCACCTTCAATGATTTCACGGTTAGCCCCCGAGGTCACAGCTGGAAAGACAACTTGTAAGATAACCGCTATAACTGCGCTGGCAAGAACACCAGCAATGGCTCCGCCATAAACCCATTTGAGTCCCTTACGCATCTTAGCTGCCTTAAGAGTTGTCACAAGAGCCATAACAATGAGGAGGGCTTCAACCCCTTCACGCAAGAGAATTAACATAGCATCAAAGGCATTGTAAGAAGCACTGGTATCGATAGCAGATAGGTCTGTAATCAAAGCTTGGAGTTTGTCCTGATAAGCTTTTTCTTTCCCCTTAACCATGATAACAGGCGTTTCACTCTCCACACGTGTATAGAGGCTAGGATTAGTTGTGCTTACATCTCCTTCAATGGTTGGCCAAATAGTGATGAATTTCTTCATAGTGGCCGCAGCCGTTTTTTCATCACCCGATTGGAATTGACCTAAAGCTTTTTTCAAGAGCTTAATACCATCTTTAAGAGTTAAACTGGTACTAGTGCTATCAAGAGGGACACCCTTGATAAAGTCATCAATCCCACCCTTGAGATCATCATAAGATGACTGGATGCTGGTGAAATCAGTAGGCTCCGTCTCAATACTACTTCGCAAAAGTGAAATGGCCGTCTCAATCTTGCCGTAGTAGGCAGTACTGTGGTCACGGACAACAGCTTCATTTCGCGTCCAAGCATTATTTAATTCGCTGTAAGTTTTTCGTGTCGCAGTCAAATCTTTAGCATTAATGGCATCCTGTAAGTTCTTGAAATAAGGATTGAGGCGGGTCTCAAGTTTTTCCTTTTCGGCATCCAAGTCAACAGGATTTTGCTCTTTCTCAAATTTAAGAAGGGCTGACGAGATAGAGGTTAGGTCCTTTTCTGACACGTCACCTTTAATATCAAGAGCCTTGCTAACTTTTTTACCAGCCTTGGAATCGTGATTTTCTTTAGTTTCGAAATCAGACTTAATCTCACTAACCAATTCATTAGCTTTTGTTTGATCTTTATTTTGAACAGCTGTTGTCGCATCTGTAATTTTGATGAAAAGATCACTGTAAGATTCAGCAGCTACTGGATAGGTCCAGAATAAAGCTAGAAGCCCAAGTAAAACGAGGAGTTTATTCAAAGAGTGCTTGACCAAGGTAGCCTCCCTTCTCCACGCCAGCAAAGCAAGCAAAGAGCCCACTTCCGATATGGGTGATGTACTCGTTCATCTTGTCTACAGCACCAAGATTGGTCTGAATTTTAACAAAACGGTCGGGATCCTTCTGGTAGGCAATGAAAATCAAACCTGAATCAAACTGGCCAGTTCTCTCATCAATGCCATCTGAATAGGAATAGGAACGGCGTAAGATAGGAAGGTTCACTTCTTTAGCCAAACGGACATGTGAATCGACTGGAAGTTTTGACAAATCTACTTCGTCAAACTCATCTTTCTTTCCAAAGGGTGCACCTGATTCCTTGTAACGACCAAAGGTATTTTCCTGCTCCTGCAAATTGGTACGATCCCAAGTTTCCAAGTGCATCTGTACCAGACGAAGAGCCATATAAGAACCACCCTTCATCCAATCTTTACTATCGGTCCAGACCACCTTGTCGAATTCCTTTTCTGTCGTAACATTGGCAGTACCGTCCTTGAAGCCAAAGAGATTTCGTGGCGTTTCCTTGCGGTCTCCAATGGCAGCAAAACCTGATTTGCTCCACTTCATGGTAATTTTATTACGACCTTTGCGAATCAAATTGCGAACAGCATGAAAAGCCACTTGTTCATCATCTGAACAGGCTTGAATAACGATATCTCCACCCGTATACTTGTCCTGCAACTGCTCCTTAGGAAATGGAGGCAAATCACGGAAGAGCTTAGGACGTTTGGATTCTAAACCAAGTTTTTTAAGAAAATCAGCCGAAACTCCAAAAGTCAGACTCAGGCGATAGGGATTGAGTCCCACCGTTTCGCCTGTATCCGTAGGAGGCAAGAGGGCATTAGAACCATCCTTTTTAACTAGTTCACCTTCTACTAATTTACTACTATAATCTGTCCAGTCCTTAAAGAGCTGAATCACTTCTTTTTTATCGGTCGTGCGAAGATCTAGAACCACCAAATAACAAGCCTTCTGCATAGGAGTCGTAATTCCAGCCTGGTGCTTGCCAAAGAAACTAATATCTTCATCCCCGTCTAGGGCCTTTTTTGTTGAACTATCCTGATTAGCGAAAAAAGCAGATGCACCAGAAAGACCAAGCGCAAGCCCAGCTCCTCCAATACCTGCTTTTTTAAGAAATTCACGACGGTCCATTTTTTTATCTAAAAATTTTTCGTCAGTCATTTTTCTTATTTCCCATCTAGGATAACACCCATTTGTGATAATGGTTCACCAAGTTTCGTTACAGCTTCGGCCAATTCCTTAGTATCTGCTTCACTCAAATCAGTATAAGACTTATAGTTTTTCTCATCAATCATGTGTTTGTCCAAAAGACCATTAACATTCTTGAATTCTGTTTCCAAAGTCTTAACAAGTTTAGCATCTTTCTTCTCAATCAATGGCTTGAAGAGTTCAAAGATTTTTTCTGCACCTTCAATATTGGCACGGAAATCATAAAGATCAGTGTGTGAGAAGATCTCTTCTTCACCTGTAATCTTTTGTGTTGCAACTTCGTTAAGAAGATCAACAGCACCTGTCAACATGATATCTGGAGTAACTTTAACAGTTGCAATTTTAGCTTTGAGTTCCTTAATATCGTTAACCAATTGATCTACATAGGCAGCTGTACCCTCTGTCGTGTTGTCTTGCCACATGATACGTTCGATACGGTGGAACCCTGACCAACCGTCTTCTGATTTATTTTCGTCCATGTAATCAACCAAACGGTAGTCAATTTTCACATCAGACTCACCAAAGCTTTCTGCAATCGGTTCGGAGCGCTCATAAGCCATACGAATCAATGGGTACTGTTTCTTGGCTTCTTCAAGATTTCCTGACTTGAGGGTTTCACTGAATCCTTCAGTATCTTTCAAAAGCTGATCAATTTCGCCTTCTACGAAAGTCTTATAATCACTTGTGGCCTGATTCAATTGCTTTTGCTCACTGGCTGTGAGTTTTGAGTTAGTTGAGCTTGAATTACTTGAATTACCAGATTTGGCACAAGCCGTCAATAAAAGTCCTGATGCCAAAAGAACAACACCAAGTTTGCTAAGTTTTTTCATGAATGTCTCCTATTTTCAAGATAGTGTTCGACATTTGTCGTTATATATGTGAATCGTCGGTTTAATGTTAATAAAAAAACGAACGATGATAAGTCAATAATGATCTCTCATATGTAAGAGAACATATCTAAACTAACAGAAGAAACTAGCACTGTCAACGGTTTTAGGCTATTTAAGAACTATTCTAAAGAGCAGATAAGAATGATTATAAATAATAGAAAAAACAAGAAATTATTTACTCCTTGATTCTTGACTATTTATTGTCCGGAATATTTAGATACTTCTTCAAACATCAGTTTAGTTGATTCCAAACCACCACCTGAAAGGTACCACAAATCTGAGGTGAGTGTAACGATATGTCCATTTTTACCAGCATTTGTTTCTTGTAGAAGGCTATTATTTAGAATATCAGAATCTGTGTATCATCACCACCAATAGCCAGTGTACGGTCAACTACAAAAATGAAGTCTAGATTGACTTGGTTAACGCTTTCAAAGCTAAGGAAAAAGCCCTGATTAGCTCCACCTTTTTTGTTCTTTTGAAGCTTTCTTCTCATTTTTTTCATCCTTGCCTTTTTTACCTTTTGAGCAACATTGTCCTGACAAGGAACTATCAGACGTTTTAAAACTATCATTGCCTAAAGTGACCTTGTAAGGAAAATTTTCTGTATCAAAACCACCTGTTTACTTAGCTTTTTTGAGTTTGGCATCCAAATCAAATTGTGTAAGAGTTGCGCTATTCCCATCCCTATCTGTCATCTTGAGGTCTTTGATAATGTCCTCAGCCGTCACTTCATCTAAGTTACTAAAGTTAAGGTCAATTTTGCTTGGGCTGATCTGTTTAGCTCCAGTAAAACGCACATCTTTAACAAAGTAAGAATTAGTATAGATCGTTGGATCTAAATCTCACACAAATAGCTGACGAGATTTCTTCAATTCACTAGATTTATAGTCATTTGGTTGAATTTTCACATCATCTCCTGTTTTGCTCTCGTCTAAGAGTAAGAATCTGATAGATTTTGCTGCCTCTGTTACCTGTTGGCCAAGCGCCTTTCTGAAATGATGGTATCTCAACATCATCCCAACTCCAAAGAACAAGTCATTACTTGGCGATTCTTGGCAATGCAAGTGAATATTTTCCTCATCAATAGGATCCTCAAGCACACTAGTCAATGTTGGAATAATAGCTTGATTAGTAGTTACAGAGCATGTAGGCGTTTCAGTAAGCTGATTACTAGCAAAGAGACTAGTATCAGCTGATTCTACTTGTGTGCTTGTTGCAAGTGTTGAAACTGCTTCTTCTGCCTTGACTCCTTGAACATTAGCCAAGCTCAAAAAACAGCTCCAATTGTTACAGAAGCCAGCCTCAACTTGTACTTACGAAAGCTATAACGAAGTTCTTTTCCATTATTAGCTTGGGTATTTCTTTCCATAGTAACTCCTTTTGATAACGTTTTCATATTATTAAATATACCTTTCATATAAAAATTATTCAATCGTTCTCTCTTCGAGATTATTAAAAAAAGAGAACCATCAGATTCTCTCATTTTCTTAATTATAAATAGAATAATAACGCTTAATCCCTGCCACAATCGCATTAGCCAAAGTCTCCTGGTAAGCAGAGCTATTCAATCGCGTTGCTTCTTGTGGATTTGACAAGAATCCAAGTTCTAATAGAACTGCTGGCGATGTTGTTTCACGCAAGACTGCAAAGGTTTGACGTTTTACTCCCTGATTATGTGCTCCTGTCGCATTAATAAGACTGGACTGGATGGCATTAGCCAAGGTATCACTCATGCTCAAACGAGTTGGATTGGCATGATAGGTCGCATTAATACGTGAAGGATACTCTGCATATGGCTGGTAATAGTAAGTCTCAATTCCCTGTGCTGCTGAGCTACCTGAAGCATTGATATGGATGCTTACAAAAATATCTGATTCAGAGGCATTTGCTGCACGGGAACGATCTGTCAAATCAACATAGGTATCGCTGGTACGTGTGGTCACAACTCGATAGCCTTCTGCCTCTAGTTTGGCTTTAACGCGACTTTGGATGGCCAATGTCAAACTCTTTTCAGAAATACCAAAGTATGACGCACCCGGATCATAACCACCATGACCAGCATCTAGATAGACAATTTTATTAAAAACATCGTAGTTTCCTCTTGATGCCGAACCGATTTTCTTAGGTGCTGACAAACTAACTTTTGTTTGTGTTCCTCCCACACCAACTTGTGAGCCGTCATTTAAAATATAGTACAAATGAATATTGTACAAGCCTGTAGAATTTTTATGATTAATAGCTTGAACATTTACCGTATAAGTTCCATTGGATTGACGAGTCGCTTCATACCAACGAATATCATCTTGACCATCTTTTTCAGACCAAATAGGTACTTGAACAGTACGAACACCTTTAGGACTATAAACATCACTAATAATGACATCAAATGTTCCAGTATCCTTGTTATTGTTGACTACTGAAATCGTACCAATTGGGTTGTTATGTTTAACGTCTACCACTGCTTCAGTGACATAATAACGTTTGTTAGCATTATCTACGATATAAAGGTCCGCACGGTAATTTCCTAGCGAATTCTTGTGTTCGCTAGACTTGATTGTTACACGATAGCTACCATCTGATTGTCGAGTTGCTTTATGCCAAACAAGATCATCTTGTCCGTTAACTAGACTCCATGATGGGACTAAGACTTCCTTAACCCCATTTGGTGCAACGATATTGCGAATAACAGCGTCAAATGTACCTAAATCAGCATTATTATTTTCAATAACGAGACTTGCGCTAGGGCGAGTTTGAGTAACTTCTACCACTTTTTCAGTGAGATAGAAACGTTTGTTAGAGTCATCTACGATGTAGGCATCGGCACGGTATTTACCAGTTGAATTCTTATGATCCGTTGCTTTGATAGTCACACGGTAAGAGCCATCCGCTTGGCGAATTGCCTTATGCCAGATAAGGTCATCTTGACCACCATCCAGACTCCACGATGGCACAAGAACCTCTTTCAAACCAGTAGGTGCAACAATATTACGGACAACAGCATCAAAGGTACCTGTTGCAGTGTTATTGTTTTCAATCGTAAGGACACCGCTTGGTCGAGCATAATCAACAGACACCACTTTTTCAGAAATGTAGTGTCGATTGTTAGAGTTGTCCACGATATAGGCATCGGCACGATAATTACCTTTATTCCCCTTATGCTCACTTGCCTTTATAGTTACACGATAGCTACCATCACTTTGCTTAGTCGCCTTATGCCAGATAAGGTCATCTTGACCATTTTCAAGACTCCATGACGGAACTAAAACTTCTTTAACACCTAGAGGAGCTGATATATTAGTGATAACGGCGTCAAAAGTGCCAGCATTGACGTTGTTATTCTCAATAGCAAAACTTGCTTTGGGTTTCAACTGCTCTGGTGTCTTACCAATAAAGACTTGAGTAGTTGTTCCACCAACACCCGTCAATTGTCCGTCTTTTTGAACATAATAAAGGTGAACATTATAAAGGCCTGTTGAGTTTTTATGGGCTGAAGCTTTAACATTGACTGTGTAAGTTCCATTATTTTGACGGTCAGCAGTATACCAGATAATGTCATCTTGGCCATTAATTTCTGACCAAATTGGAACAGAGACTGTTCCAACACCATTTGGTGCTTTGACATTAGAGATGACAACATCAAAGCTACCTAAGATTGGGTTGTTATTGACAATTGAGATAACACCACTCAAATCACCTTGAGTTGGATCTGCTTCAATACCTACATTAGCAGTAAATCGTCCAGTATAGTCAACACTTTGATCGAAGCCATGTTTGCCCGGCAACAGATTAGCTGTCGCTGAGAACTGCCACGCACCAGTTTTACCGTTATAGCGCATATTCTTTGCACTAGTAGCCGTAAGTCTTGCTGATGGATATTGGGCAACCCAGAAGTTTTCAATACCAAATTGAGAGGTAGAAACAGGTCCACGATAGCCTAGATTGTTCTCATCCAACCAACTAGCACTAGTATAGAACATCAAGTTATTGTAACCATGCTTGCGCATTTCATTAACCCATGCTTGAGTGTTACGGTTGATATTAGGAAGCATGTTAGAATCTTCAAAATCGTTAACCATAACAGTGCTCTTTGGAAGGTTAAGTCTTTGTGCTGCCTCGATATAGAAACGAGCCTCTGCACGTGCTTCTTCCTCAGTTGTGTATCGAGAAAAATGATAAGTCGATACTTGGAGGCCTGCGATTTGCGCATTGCGAACCTGTGATGGAGCTTTGGGATTATTGTACCAAGTGTCTTCAGTCAATTTAACGACTACGCC
>OGES01001470.1_pt1 | contig 18606 bp, 18 predicted proteins | sample 1570711 | NCBI WGS metagenome assembly OGES01 (sample SAMEA2582133, study PRJEB24529) | metagenome | biome: Human gut stool | place: China | collected 2011 | reverse complement strand
TTCCGCGCTCAAGCCGCATAAATAATTTTTCTATTTAAACTGTATACTTGACAGGGTACTGTGCCATCTAAAAAACAAGAAAAGTTGTCTTCATTAGAGGAAAAGGAACTTAGACAAAGCTGGATGTTAGAAAGAGTTCGAAGGGCAAGTGCTGATAAATGGCTGGCAATGTACAGAAAGAAAATTCAAGAGGAACACATAGCGATATTTAGTGAACAAGTCTATAAGCGAGGGGCGTATTTAAAACTTTTAAATAAACTAAAAAAGAGAAAGAAGGAGAGTCTAAATGTTATTATTGAGTATCGTTGGAAACTATCACAAAAGAGATTAAGCAAGATTTTTAAAAATGAAGGTTGGCAACTTATTGATATTGATGTGGGTGATAAAGGGTACCATCTTGCCAAAAACGCCTGCATCTGTGGCCAGTTATATCCTTGGGGCGTGATCTTGCGGAGAGACGGTAAGATAATATGCTTTAACGTTCACCACTTAGCAAAGCATCATGTGTTAAGTGAAGAGAAAGCTAAAATTGTAGAAAGATGTTTTAAACAGATGCAACGAGACTTGTTTGAAGTCTGTGAGCACACTTTGGAGCATCCGGACTATTGGTCAAAGAAATTTACAAAGGTAATTAATGATCAAAATTATATGAGACGGGACACACCTCAATATCAATACCTCTCTTTCTTGCGCGTGCATGGTTTTGCTGCACCGAATGCTTTCAATAAAAGATTCATTGAGTAGTATCAGAAGAAGCGAAAACAGACCCCGTTGGTATATCAACGAGTTATAGACTACTTTCAAAAATATAGCAGAGAGGTTGGATGTATCTCTGCTATAGGCAACTATTTGAAAAACCATTCTGATATACATCATCAACAAGATGTTAGGACAGTCTGGCTGATAAAACTGGTTGAAGAAAAAAACATCGATCACCATGAAGAGTTCGAAAAAATTAAAGGGGATGCGATGTTAAGAGCTTGAAGTGCCCCATAATTGTTGGACAAAGGATCCAATGATTGTGAGGTACTTTTTCTATGTCAAAATATTCTTCAGAATTAAAATAGCAGATTGTTAGTGAATATTTAGCTGGTAACCCCACAGCTGAATTGTCTAACAATTACCATGTTTCAAAGAAACGCATCAATAAGTGGGTACAATTATTTAGGATGAATGGATCTCAAGCGCTAAAACGACGGCGTCATAAACGAGTATTTACACAAGATTTTAAGCTAAACGTGATAAACTACTACCAAACTCATGAGGAGTCATTAGCTGAGGTTGGAGCTAAGTTTGACCTGTTGCCTACACAAGTAAGTTATTGGGTCAATATTTTTCAACGTGACGGCATCGAAGCTTTGAAGCCTCATCAGAAAGGTAGGCCGCCAAAGGTGAATAAGAAGCATAATCCAAAACATATACGTCATTTGGCTGAGAGGAATGAACTCGACCGGCTCAAAGAAGAACTTGCCAAGAAGAATCAAGAGTTACATCAGGCCAAATTGGAGCTAGAAATCACAAAAAAATCTCTGGCCCTGTTCGGACCCTCAAAGCACGCGCCAAAACACAAATAGTGGATCAGATCAGGGCAGAACAATCACAGCGTCCAAAAGAACAACGCTTTACCACTGGCGAAATTTTGCGAACAATTCAATTACCTAAGGCTACTTATTATGATGAGCGCCAACGGATTGCCCATCCATCCACTAAGTATGCTCGTGTAAAACAAGCCATTCTTAAGATTGTGGAAGAAGGCCGTGTTCGTGGATTAACCTACGGTTATCGACGAGTTAAAGCAAAATTAGAAGAACTAGGAATTCATTTAGCAGACGCGACAGTTGAGTCATTGATGCATCAATTAGGTGTTCAAGTTAGTATGTATAATCGTCATCGCAATCATCAGTATCACTCATATAAGGGTCATGTGGGTACCACCGCGGACAATTTACTTGATCAAACTTTCAACGAAACGAATCCGTATCAGGTTATTCACATTGACGTTAGTCAAATTAAGCTGGCTAATAAACAGTGGGCTTATATCTCAGTCATGATTGATGAAGCCAGTAAGGAAGTCTTAGCCTTTCAAGTCAGTGATAGTCCCAATCGTTTATTAATTATGAACACCCTAGAACAATTAGAGAATCAGTTACCAGCCACCGCAACCCCAATTATTCATTCTGATCAAGGATGGCACTATCAACTTCCATACTACATTCAACGGCTTAAAAATCATCATTTTGTACAAAGTATGTCCCGTAAGGGCAACTGTTTGGATAATGCCCCCGTAGAAAGCTTTTTCCATCTTTTCAAAACCGAACTACTTAACGGTTTTCCACCGTGCAAGAATTTGTCAGAATTTAAGCAGTTAGCTACACAATATGTTCACTATTTCAACTATGAACGAATCCCCTTTAAAAACTAAAGGCATGACCCCCGTTGAATATCGGAATCATGCCCTAGCAGCTTAATTATCTAATTTTGTCCAACTTTTGTATTGCACTTCAGCTCTGCCATACGAAATAGCCCCTCTTTCAATAGATAAGATTAAGAAATACGTTCATCATCATTCAAAGATGTTAAAGCAGACGAGGAAAAATCAGAAAAACATTTTAGAACTATTAGGGAATATTAAGTCTGATGAGAAAGAATCAGAAAGTAAGAGGAAGCAGAGAGCAAGGAATAAAGCAATTATTGGAAAAATGATACACACTGAAGGGCATCGCAGAAGAGCTAGAGGTTAAAATATTCGGCTGCCAGGCTCGGCTTTACTCCGCGCTCTGGTCTCCCCTCCGGCGGGCCGCATGTACCATGCTTACCGTCGCCTCGGGAGAGCCCTATCGCTGCTCCGTGCCGCCGAGCCTGGTGAAAGGGCCTGCATACTCATCTGGTAGTTCTGAATAACACAAGCACTTCCTTTTTTGGAGAATCTTTCCGTGGATCTTAAGTCGTCAAAAGCGGCTTGGGGTCCCTTTTTTTATTCTCTTTGGCTATCCGGTTTACAGTAAACAAAAAGAGCCTCATCGCGGAATATTTCCGCAATGAGGCGGTAAGCAGCACCATACTTAACCAAGTTTATAGATAGTTTGAAGTGAATTTAAATGTTAGGGTTAGTTAAAGCGGTATAAATTTACTTTCACTTCGTTCTCACAATACTACTCAGCAATCAAGGACGTACTCCCTCAATCTTGGCACGAATTGGTGTTTCAAAATCATTATAATATAGTATAATCAACTCATTAAGCATCAAGAACTGGGGAGAGATACATATGCCACTGGAAGATTTTGAATTCAAGCGTGAGGGCAATACGCTGAAGGCTTTTGACAAGGCAACTGGCGAACTTATCGATTCCGGCGAGTACGTTGAGGTTACTAGTCACAAGCAGAAACGGCGCTTTGTCACATTCGAGAAGTACTCATATAAGAAGTTTGAACTGGAAGAAAAGCTCTGGGTCGGTGCGGATTTTCTCAAGCGCAACCTGATGAGCTCGGTTCGTTATTTTAACGCGCCAGTCCTGGGCTGCCGGACCTATTTCAATAAAAAGGACGTTGATCGGTGGGTGGCTGATAACTTTCTGCCATATCGACGGACAATTGCGCTTTGTCTCAGCGATTTGACGCCTGAAGAGCAGGAGTGGGTCAAGACATTTGCCAAGCGTTATAATGAACGAGCAAACCAGCTCAATTTGAAACGCAACCCAAGTGATGAGAAGCAGTTCATCAAGGATATGCGCAAGGAATGGGTTGACTATATCTGCCATGAGCAAGCCAACCGTCGCATGGCCATGTTTCAGCCAGTAGAAACACCTGATCGCACAGCTATCTATCCACCGATTCAGATTCGGGATGATGAGTATCGTTTCCGACTAGATCACGCAGGAGACATTAAGCCGCTGCCAAAGGGCAATATGTCAGAAATTACGATGAAGCGTCGAGAATATATGATCAATGGCAGTACAATTGAGTGGAAGTTCGGCAAGGGATTGCGGCCCAAGACATTGTTTGAGGTCGAAAAACTGCCAGATGATGCAGTATGGCGCCTGTTTTCACGTAAAGTACGCGGTATCGTTTCGCAAAATTATTCTACGACTGGTTACGATCTATACCTAAAAAGTGGTGGCCAACGCAGATAACAGATAAGAAAGAATCGTCCATACAAGGGCGTTTGATTTTTTAATTAAATTTATAGTTATAATATAGTGCAACATATTTAAAATTCCAAAAGAAAGCGCTATAATATTAATGAAGGGTTAGCCCATCCCTTCGAAAATCTCATCTCATGAAATTTTTCACTAAAAATCGTTTTGCCGGAAGCCTCCGACTTTAGTCGGGGTAGGAAGGCCACCCATTAGCATCGAAAGGTGTTTTCTTTTTATTCTTTAGTTTCATAGCTTTTTACAGTATAATAATTCCTGTGAAAAGAGGTGAAAAAATGGAACAAACAGTAACTATTAAAATCAAATTGAAATTAAAAAATCCATCTGATGCCGACAAACTGGTGCATACGATGGAAATGTTTCGGCAGGCTTCGAACTATATCTCTCAATACATTTTTGATCATGATTTTCTGCTTAACCAAAATAAAATTCAAAAGGCCATTTATCATGAAATACGAGATAAATTCAATTTGAAGTCGCAATTTGCCATCTCAGTAATTCGTGGAACTGTTGCCCGTTATAAAACAGTACAAACTCAATTGGAACAAAAACCATTTCGTTACAATACTGGCGAAAAGGATCAGTTTGGTGACGAAATTTGGAAAAAAATTCCCCGTGATTTAAGTTGGCTGTGGAAACCTGTCTTTTTTAAACGACCACAGGCCGATTTGCAAAGAAATCGTGACTGGTCCATCCTTAAGGACGGAACTTTGTCGCTTAATACGCTAGATGGGCGGATTAAGGCTACGTCTATTTGCCACGGATTTGACCAGTATTTGGATGGTACTTGGAAGCTGGGACTAGCTAAGATACTCCATGTTGGAAATAAATGGATGTTGCATATTAGTGCCACCAAAGAATTTCTTAATTATCAAAAAGAACAATCGCAGCACGTGGTTGGGGTTGACCGTGGCTTACGCTTTTTAGCAACTGTCTATGACGAAAAAGGAAAAACTGTGTTTTTTGATGGTCAAAAAATCGTTCGCAAGCGACGCAAGTTTAAACAGCTTCGTACACAACTTCAACTCAAAGGAACTAAATCGGCTAAGCGGCGCCTAAAGAAAATCGGTCAGCGAGAGAACCGTTGGATGACTGATATTAATCATCGGTTATCTAAGACACTCGTGGACCGTTATGGCGCTAATACCTTATTTGTCCTTGAAAATTTGGTTAATGTCCGTTTTGCTACGGAAAAGGTCGCTAAGGATCGGCGTTATGAACAGGTTTCGTGGGCTTTCTATCAGTTGGAACAGTTTCTGACCTATAAGGCCCACTTAGTGGGCAGTGAAGTAGTAGATGTTTCTGCTCGCTATACTAGTCAGCGTTGTCCTAAGTGTGGTCGTATCAATAAGGACAACCGTAACCATCATTTGCATTTGTACCAATGTGATCGTTGTGGTTATAAATCAAATGATGATCGTATTGGAGCTATAAACATTCAGTTGTTGGGTACTCAATACGTCAGCGGCGTTCCGCGTCCTGCTTTTAAGAAAAGCAAAAAAACAACCGACGAGTAAACTTGCCGGTTAAACGGGTGTTTTGTCAACCATCCGATGATGTAGCCACATTTAAGAAGGAGCAGGTCCGCAAGGAACTGCGTTACTACTTCCGAACCGTAAGGTTCGTGAGCTACAAGCCACCGATTTTAACCGATGGTGTCTTGACCCAATTCACATTGATTTTGTTTCGCTTAGTTGATTATCCATAATCGTCTCACTGACTGCCAGTGAGGCGATTTTTCATTATGCACTTACGCGAATGTCCCAAATGCCTGATTGGTTCGTGCATCGCGACAGGTGATATATCCGTATTGATGGTTGGCGCGCGGGCCGCCGTGACGCGACCAGTCATCATAGCTTACGATGACGCCCGCCGGCAGCATGGCAATAATTGCTGAATCGGTTCGCGCTCCCCAGCGAAGGTGCAGCGGCATATCCAACAGAAAACTGCCTTTTTCCTTGTACCAGGTATCGCCCAGCTCGTCAACCCATGAAGCGGGAACGGGAATCTCAATCTTCGGCGTTGGTGCCTGTTCAACCCGGATGGCGAGCTGACCATCCGCGTAGCCAATCTTAGGGTCAGTGTAGTAGCCGTGGAAGTCATAGGACATGTCGATACCAATTCCGAATACTGAAAAGCTGTTGGTGAACTGCCAGGTACCAACGTTAGGAACGCCAGGCTGCGACTTACCGTAGTTGGCCACCCAATCGTTTTTGGCGATCAGCTCCGATTGAATCAGCCGCTTTTCTCAGAACCAGGAGGCCATCGAATACACGTCCACGTTTAAGTGCTTCTGATCGATCAGGTACTACAGGAACACGTTGACGTCAGCAATCGCGTAATGGGCAAGGGCGTCATCTTCCGCGTCCACCGCCAAGACGCTTTCCTTACCTAATCCCAGCGCGGTTGCGTTTTGGTAGAACCACTTGGCCTCATTGGTGGCACCCTGCCGCCCATTGAAACGCGCGTAGTGATAGCCATGCACAAGCAGTCCCGCCACCCGCGCGTTGGTTATCTGCGCCTTTGCTTTAGGATTGATATAGGCATCCCCATCTGCCGAGCCTTGCGTGATCTTAACGATAACCGCCCTGACTCCTTGATTCTTCAATGCCTGGAAAAATGCCGGCTCATTAGGCTGGTAACTGCTGATGTCAGCGACTAACGGAAAACTGATCATAAAAAAATTCTCCTTTTAATTGTTATATTATAAATAGACTGATATCAAAAAGCCGAACCATGATTCTTGATTAGCAATCCATGCCCGACTATAATAAAGACGTAAATAAAAGGGCTTGACGCCTGCACAGCGCCAAGCCCACGTTGTCATCATTGACAGCGCCTTACTTCAGTTGAATAGCAGAAATAAAGCACCGTCCCAGTCGCCAAACCGCGGGACGATGCCTTTTTTATTCTCTCGGCTTCTTCGGCCAGAGAAAGACCACCGCGATGACCAGCGCCAGAAAGCAGACGGTTCCCAACGCGGCCAATTGCACGGTTTCCGGCAGGCCAGGCAGCGCACTGAGTACTTTTGCCAAGCCCGCGAACGGATCAAGGTCTGACATCATTCGGGCTCCTTCCCGAAAGAAGGCGGCCTAGAGCAGTCAAAACAACTTTCATCATGGCAATCGCCTCCCCTCATAATGTTTCCAGAAGAAGCAAAGCGCTGCCATCAGACAACACCTTAATTATATTGACTTCAATAGGGGATACCAATTCTTTTGCGTGATAAGTCATTTTATTATTAATAATCGTTATAATATAGTATAATTGTTAACGGTTGGACGGTTATCCCCATTCTCGCCCAACTTAAACGCCTGTATATCAATAGTTTGCTGCATGTTCCGACTAATCATTGTTAGCCATTCGTTCATCTAAAAGGACTGTAAAGGTTAAGGGGTTAAAGAAAGTTAAGACGGTGAAAGTATCATCTTTAAACAAGCATCTTTCGTTGAAGGTAACTGGGTTTAATATGAAAAGTAAGAAATTTGGGAAATCATATAAACTAGTTCCTGGCAAATATCTTGAGAGTCAGGGAGTTAGAGAAAGTTGGTTACCTAACGTTAGTGGCAATTATGTAAACGGCAATAGCGTAAAAATTCAAGCTAGTATATTGGCCGAGGATCTTAATGAACATTCAGATGATATAAGCTACCGATACGTTGCCGACAAAGATCTAACATTTAAGGTTAATGGACTTGTTGATCCAGATACTGTAGATATTTCTGCTATTGAAAACTTAGCTAATAAACAAGCTGAAAAAGATAGAAAAAAGAAAGAACCCTTCTCTCTTGAGCCTGGTGCTTTAAAGACGATCTATTTAAAAAATTTAGGTTATGAAGAGATTTTTATTATAAATTTAATGGTAGTTATGACGTATATGTAGTATATGACAATGCTTCTGTTAATAATAGCAAAGTTTATGTTTGTTATGGTATTGAATCTGAATTAAAAGGAAATAAGCTGAAGACCGATGAAACCAAGCTGAATCAAAGTACTATCTCTGATGATACGCTAAAAGACTTCTATAAATTAAAATAATCTATGTAGAAAGATATTCATTTTAATTGATTAATATATTAAATTCTTGAGGGTATGGTGGTACTGTACCCTGTCAAGGTAACACTTAAAAAAATAAAAAATTAGTCTATACGGCCTCATTGCGGAAGTCCTCCGCGGTGAGGTTGTTTCGTTTGCTGGAAATCTCGACTGTGTTGAAGTATTCAACACCCTGCTTAACCAAATCTTTCAGTTCTGCCAAAGTTTGCGGATGTGAATGATGCGCCATCCATATGTACTTAAAATCGCCCCAATAGTGCTCAATTACTGCGTTATCAGCCGGAGTGCCAGGCGCAGAGAGACTGTGCTTACTATTGTTGCTGGTTAAATAGTTACTGAAGTCTTTTGAAGTATAGGCAGCGCCACGATCAGTATGAATCATTGGTGCGAAGGTCCCAGCTTGCTTAGCGGCGCGTTTAAAGGCTTCAATTGCGGCTTCTGCCGTCTCAGTTGGTGAAATATGATAACTGAGTGCATAACGACCGTACAAATCCAAAACTACGTGCAAGCGAACTTTATTGTTGCGACCATAGGTTAGTTCTGTCGTATCGGACACCCAAATCAGATTAGGCGCTATCTGAATAAATTTCCGTTCCAATAAATTATCCTCTTGGTACTGTTGTTGTTCTTTCTTGCGGCTGCGCTTTTTCTGACGGACATCAGCTTTAATGCCGTGTTTCCGCATGATTCGACGCACACGCTTAATATTGATACGAAAGTCAAACGAAAAGGTGTATTCTGGAATTTCTTGATTTTTCCCATTCTCATTGTTCAAAATCGCGGTTACTTTTTTATGACCAGCACAGTTCTGATGGCGTTTTTCAATCTGATAGATTGCTTCCAAAATTGCCTTGTTCTCAATTTCTCTTTGTGTTGGCTGTCTTTTGAGCTACTGATAGTATGATTTGCGTGAAACTTTGGCAATTTTAGTCAGTTCGCTAACGGAACCTGCGGTTTCGTTGATTAGTTCTTGAACCGCTTGATATCGTCCGGTCGCTTCACCCCCCGATTGCGTATTTCGACTAATTTTTTTGCGAATGCGATCTCAAGCTCCATTTCTCGATTGATTTTCTTTAGTCTTTTAATTTCAGCTTCAAGTCGCTCTTTTTCGGTCATCTCTTCTAAAGCTTTTTGTGGCTTGCGATGCCCACGATTATCTTTCAAGGCTTCCCAACTGTCAGCTGCCTCATGGTATTTGCGAACCCATGAGTAGACACGCTGATAGCTTACATTAAACTGAATTGTTGCTCCTTGGTAGTCATTGTCATGGTCCAAGACCCACTGTACGATTTTGCATTTCTCTTCAAAATTAACTTTTCGACCCATTTTTCTGACTCGCTTTCTTGACTTAGTCTTTAGTTCATCATTATTGTACTGGATCGACCACTGTTTTAGTTGAGAGACTACGAATATCATACTTTTCAATGATTTTTTCACCTGGGAAACCGGCTTGATACTCTTTGACAGCTTCAATCTTGGTATTTAGTGAATAGCGATGATTGAGTGAACGATGGCGAACTCCCGCCAAACCACGCAAGAGAAACTGCCGAATCCATCTTGTCATCGTATTCTGATTGACATGATGCATATCGGCATATACTTTGAGGCCGGATTCTGTCTTTTGATAGCCATAAAGCAACTCTAGTCTATTCATTGTCGAATAACTTGAAATGCAAAAACCCCCTTAAGGGGATTATAGCCTAATTAGTAAGTCACTTGAAAGAGAATTTCAGATAAATAAAAAAATAATGGCTTGCAGACTATGTTTTTCATAGGCTGCAGGCCATTTTTTAATTTGGAGGGAAAATCATTGCTGAATAAGCTAAAACTACAGACGGGTATCTTTGTTCTAACGGCATTTCTGTTAGGCTGTAATGAATTTATGATTGTTGGGATTATTTCTGATCTGGCTCAAAGCTTTAATGTTTCATTGTCTTCGCTGGGCTTGCTGGTTACGCTGTTTGGAATCGTCTATGCTGGTATAACGCCAGTTTTAACGGCTTGGACCAATCGTTGGCCACGATATCGAGTCCTAATGTGGCTGATGGGAATTTTTTGCATTGGCAATACGTTGACGGCACTGACGCCTAATTTATTTTGGCTGTTTGTTTCAAGGGTAATTACAGCAGCAGTTGCCGGTGTAATTATTTCATTGATTTTGGCTTTTGTCAGTCTGCTTACGCCAATGGAAAAAAGGGGAATGACTGTGGCGGCCGTCTTTGCTGGATTCAGCATTGCTACGATTATTGGCGTGCCGATTGGAACTATGATTAGTGCGGCCTTTTCGTGGCGAGTGAGCTTTGGTGTTATCTCTATTTTTTCGATACTGATCTGGTTTTTGCTGGCTAAGATATTGCCGCGCTATTCAGAACAGATGGCTGGAAATTTAAATGGCCAGCTAAGTATGTTTAAAGATGCGCGAATTGTCTGGGGCATCGTAGTCATGATTACATTAATGGCTGCCGAATACGCGTTTTATACGTACATCCGTCCTTTAATCGTTAAGCAGCTGGGCTTTTCCGTTAATCAATTGAGCCTGCTGCTGGGATTAATCGGTATCATGTTTATTTTAGGAAATCTGACGGCAGGCCAGCTGATTGAACGTTATGGCACGCAAAAGATTGGTTGGGTCAGCGGCATGGTTTTAGTGTTGCTACTGATGCTTCCATTAACCGTAAAGAATGCCTGGAGCGGTTTACTTAATCTCGGCCTGCTTTGTTTTGCACTTGTTTTGCACTGGGAATGCCAGGATCGATGCTGCAGGTAATGTTTGTCAAGCTACCCCCGAATTTTATTCGGGGGCTTGTAGACTTTACCCATCGGTTTATCACTGAATGAGTTACTAGCTACAATTTGTCTAGATAAAGCCAGCGTAGCAACATCTCAGATAATGAATTATCTTCGGATGGCACTATGTCTTACAGCCAATAACTAGGCCATTTAAGATCAAGCTAACGCTTAATCTAGGGGCGCAAGTCTCCAAACGTCCCTTTCTAAAACTAATAAATTGCTTCTAGATTTTGGTCGGGTCTGGTTAGCAAGCGTTGACCCTTCGCTAAGATATTCAAAGCAGCATTGTGATCACGAATGTGATGAACATGGCAGTTAGGACAAGTCCATTCACGATCATGAAGAGTCAATCGTTTGGTACCTTTGCTGCCCATCACGAAGCCGCAATCATAACAAGTTTGGGTTGTGTAAGCTGGATTAACTTCGACAAACGTGCGCCCATACAGCGGGGCCTTATACTCCAGCATACCCAAAAAGGTCCGCCAACCAACATCGGAAATACTCATTGCCAGGGCATGATTTTTAAGCATATTTTTACTCTTCAAGTTTTCCGCAACTACCAAATCGTGGCTCTTGATTAGTGCAGTCGAAGTTTCATGAAGGAAGTTTAGGCGCCGATTACGAATCCGTTGATGGATTTTGGCAACGACCAGCTTCTCCTGCTGGTAATTCTTGCTTGCCCACAAAGGACGATGCTCTTTTTTGGCACGCCTTGCCCGGCGAGAAAGAATCCGTTGGTGTTTTGCCAAGTGCTTTTTGAGGGCACGATAATAGTGGGGATTAGCAACCTGCTTCTGATCACTGGTAGTAAGAAAGTTTTCGGTGTTTAGATCAATACCAACTGCTTGATTGGTATTGGGTAAAGCTTGGTGGAACGGCTCATCACTTTTAAGCAGTAATGAAACGGTCCATTGTCCGGTCGCATAGTGCTTAATTGTAACAGTGGCAATCCGTACCAACCGATTGGTTGGTAATGAACGGTGTAATTTCACCTTAATAGGACCTAACTTCGGTAGCTGAATATGGTTATGATCTAAAAATTTGATCGACCCATTATAAAGAGAAGGAGCTCCCCCGTGTTTCTTTACAGTTGCACTCGAATAATGATTAGAAGTCGAATATGACTGAACAGGACGGCCTTTTCGCTTAAACTTTGGTTTTCCGGCAGTGTGTACTTTCCGAAACATATTCCAAGCGGCCTTATAATTAACTTCGGTATTGGTGAACATATCACTATCAAGATCATCATCAAGCCAAGGATATCGTTGAGCAGTGATACGAGCTAGACCAGTTGGCCGTTTTTGGCTCTTCTTGATTACTTTGCCGTTCTTGCCATAACGCCAATATGCTTCTGGAATTGGGTATCGCTTATCAAGTTTGTTTTTGATAATTCTACTATCAGTCCAACTATTAGCTAACAATTGGTTATAAATGAACCGTGAAGCATTCAGATTCTTCCACAAAATCTTTTCTTGTTTCCAATTTGGGTATAAGCGTAGCTTTAGTCCCATCATATATGGCAAATCATCTTTTTTCGGCATGTCATTTCACCCCCTTTACTAATTTCCATTGTACTACTAAAATTACATTCAAAACGATAAAAATAGCGAAGAAGGTAATTACTAATGTCTAAGTTAGATGATGCAGTATACGCAAGAGGCTATATTTATAATTTTCACTTCCATCTTATTTGGGTTACTAAATATCGGAATGCCACATTTACAACGCCAGCACTAGTCAACGAGATGAAGGATATTCTAAGATACATTGCCGATCTTCATGATATTACGATAGAAAAAATGGAAGTGATGTCAGATCATGTTCATATGTTGATCAGTTTTAAGTCCAAGTATTCAGCAACGAATATCGTTAAGGTACTGAAGGGGGGCAGCGCGCGAATATTCCTGCGTAATCATCCAGAAATCAAGCAAAAGCAGTACTGGGGCGGCCATTTGTGGTCACGCAGCTATTACATGGGGACACTGGGGAACATGAGCAAGGAGGTTGTAGAGCGTTATATTGCTAACCAAAGGACGACCAAAAGCAACGCTTTAAAAGAAAATAGCGCCTTACAGCGCTAATAAGAGGACATTCCTCCCCCGATTAAAATCGTGGGATTCCTGCCCAAGTTTTAATTGAACACGGCTGAGCGGGATTTTCCCATGGCACTGAATCTGGCATCATCATTGAATCCAATCTGTACGAATATTGGGGTGACGATTGGCTCATTGACGGCCTCGATTGGTATTCGGTACATTAAATTGGCACAGATTGGCTGGTTGGGGTGCGGCTATGCTCTGATTGGCGTTTTGGGTTCAATGATTTTGCTAAAAGCATTGAAACGATCGAATTCCAAAAGTTAAAACGTGATGTGAGCAAACATTCATCTAGCCAGCTCTTGATTGAAAGTTATGGTAAAATGATGTCAGCAAATTTTTCATGAGGAGTTTTAATATTGCAAAAATTTCATTTGATAGCTACTGCGGCAGCCGGGATTGAAGCCTTGGTAGGCAAGGAGCTGCGAGCACTGGGCTATGAAACGCAGGTCGAAAATGGCCGGGTGCGTTTTGAAGGCGATCTGCGCGATATCATGGTGGCCAATTTCTGGCTGCGGACGGCTGATCGGGTCAAGATTATCGTGGGTGAGTTTGATGCGACTGATTTTGACAGCCTGTTTGAACAGACCAAGGCATTGCCATGGGAAGACCTGCTGCCGATTGACGCGGCTTTTCCGGTTGAGGGCAAGAGTCATCACTCACAGCTGCATAACGTTCCCAGCGTACAGGCAATCGTCAAAAAAGCAATCGTTGACCGTTTGAGTACCGTCTATCATCGACGGACGCGGCTGAGTGAAACCGGGGCGACCTATCCGCTGGAAGTTGCTATCAATAAGGATCACGTACTGTTAACGCTTGACACGACTGGCCCCAGCCTGTTCAAGCGCGGCTATCGCAAGGGTAAGGGGGGCGCGCCATTAAAAGAAAACATGGCAGCGGCTCTGGTGATGCTTGCCCACTGGTTCCCAGATAATCCGTTCGTAGATCCCGTTTGTGGTTCAGGAACGATTCCTATCGAGGCCGCCTTACTTGGTCATAATATTGCTCCTGGCATCAATCGCGACTTTCAATGTGAGCGCTGGGTCAATCTGATGCCAGAAAACCTAGGCGATGACGTACGTGATGAAGCCGATGCCAAAGCTGACTATGACATCGAATTAGATATTCATGGCTACGACATTGACCAGAATATGATCGATATTGCCCAGCGAAACTGTCAGGCGGCTGGCTTGACGCATGACATCACGTTTAAACAGTTGGCGGTCAAGGATTGGCACACTGATAAGATTAATGGCGTCATCGTAGCCAATCCGCCATATGGTGAACGTTTGAGCGATCAAGAATCAGTGCGCGAGCTGTATCGGCAAATGGGCGAGATCTACCGGCCAATGACGACTTGGAGTAAGTATATCTTAACGGCCGATTTAGAGTTTGAAACCTACTATGGTCAAAAAGCCACTAAACGCCGCAAGCTTTACAACGGTGCCTTAAGAACGGATCTATTCCAGTACTGGGGTAAGAAGAAACGGTAGTAGCTCAAAAAACCTGTATGTCAACTATATCAACGGGTTTGGAAGCTGTGAAACATCTTATGGTGGCAGATTGGTGGCTTTCTATCTCGATTATAGTGAGAAGATGGTATCGTCCCACTTAGATTTTGCTGCTTGAGTAACGTGCAGATAAATGTTTCGGGTAGTTTCTGAGTCAGCATGCCCAATCAAAAAGCCAAGCACCTTATCCGGCAGCTTGGCTTTTAGTTTGCAAATTAAACTTTGGCATCCCATTCCAGGAAAAACTCATTTAAAAAGTCTTCCATGATCTGCTGACGATGAGCGGCTATTTTGCGTGCTGTTTCCGTATTCAGCATGTCTTTGATTTTCAGCAGCTTTTCGTAAAAATGATTAATAACGGTCTCATCGCGTTCCGTACGGTATTCTTCACGATTCATGTGCTCACGCGGCTTGATCAGCGGGTCATAGATGCGCTCGCCATGGCTGCCACCGTAATAGACGGCCCGAGTGATGCCGATGCTGCCCAAACCGTCCAGCCAGTCGGCATCCTGGACGATCTGGCCCTCGCGCGAAAGGGTCGGTCGTGCATCGCCTAGCGTATCAGCAAATGACATGTTGGAAATGATATCCATGATTGCTTGGATCTGCTCATTGGTCAGGTCAATGCGCCGCAAGAAATCTTCCAATTCTTCCTCGGCTTCTTTTACGCTGATTACCAGCTTCTCGTCAATCGTATCGTGCAGATAGGCCGCGGCAACGGCAATAAACTCATTGGCAGCTTCGGTTTCAATCAGTTTTTTGGTCATTCGTACGACGCGCATGATGTGGTCGAGACCGTGTCCAGTACTGTCACTGCCCAGTTTTTGGATGGTGTAGCGTTTGATGGCCTCCAATTGTGCTGCTTGTTCCATAAATCTTTCCCTCTTAATAATTGTAGTCGCAAATGTCACCACTCGATCGTAAGCCAATTTAAGCGGTTTGGCAAGTAGAAAACCATAAATTAGGGCAATGAGATCGCTTGGCAGATGAATTGGTCTAAGAAACGTTTTGCAACATTTGCTTCGTGCAAAATCGGTCTGGTCATCTAAAATAGAACTAACAGCAGCTATGAGAGGTGAAAATTTTGAATCTATTGTTTTCAATTGACGATCGTTTTTGGCGCCAGATGCTGACGGTCCTAAACTCGATCCGACTTAATTCCCAACCGCGCCAGCTTGACGTATACGTGATTCAATCACAGGAACTGGTGCACATGCCAGAGATCCGCAAAACTTGTGAACTCTGGGGGATGAACTATCATCCGATTATTATCAGAGATGAGGAATTCGATCAGGCACCGGTTACCGATCGTTATCCCAAGACCATCTATTATCGCTTGCTGGCTCATCAATACTTGCCAAAACAGCTGCATCGCATTCTATATCTGGATGCTGACGTATTGTGCATTAATGATATTGGACCGCTTTATGATACGGATTTGGATGGCTATCTGTATGCTTCAGCAATTCATACCGGCTTGACTGGTACCACGGAAGTCATCAATAAGATTCGCCTGCAGAACTTTGACGCGGATGGCTATTATAATTCCGGCGTGTTGTTGATGAATCTTGATCTGATCCGGCAACGGGTTCATGCAGAAGACATCTACGAATATATCCGAGAACACGTCTTGCTGCTGCCAGACCAGGACGTGCTGAATGCCTTATACGGTAAAGATATTAAGACGGTGCCCGATCAGCTTTATAATTTTGATGCCCGCAAAGGCCAGACCTATGAGACGATCAGCTTTGGCGAGTGGACGCTGGATTGGGTCATCAAACATACGGTAATTCTGCACTATTGCGGTCGTCATAAGCCGTGGCTCGTCGATAAGAACACGGGACGCTATACGGCGCTTTATAAGAATTACTTTCAAATGACGCAGCGGGCGCTTAAACAGGTCGCCGTCAGTCAAGCTGCTCCGACGGCTACTGCCCTGCAGCCAGATTAGCGACTTCCCGCATTTCAACGTCGATGAAAGGCCAATCGCTGGCATCTTTATGGATGGTAAAACGGAAGGCATGCGATTTTAGCTGCCGGAAGACTAAAAATTTGTCTTTTAACTTACAAAAAGTTAGTATAAAGCAAATAGAAAATTACTAGTGCAGCTGAAAGGGGATTGCAATGAAAGTTTTTGTCGCCGGAGCTACGGGACGAGTGGGACAAGCCGTAGTCACTGAACTCCGAAAAGCAGGTCATGAAGTAGTCGCGGGTGCTCGTCATCCAGAAAAGATCAGTCAACCAGATATCTTGAAAGTCAAGCTTGATCTGCATGCCTCCATTACTGAACTGCAAAAAACACTGGGTCAAGTTGACGCGGTAATCTTTGCAGCAGGATCACGTGGCAAGGATCTGCTGCAGGTTGATTTAAACGGCAGCGTTAAACTGGCAGAAGCAAGCCGGCAAAATGGCATTAAACGTTTCATTCAGCTGAGTTCTGCCTTCGCGCTTGAGCAGGATAAATGGGCAGCGATCCCGGCCTTAAAAGCCATTACCGATTACAATATTGCCAAGTTCTATGCGGATCGCTGGCTGATTGATCATCCGGGGTTGGATTGGACGATTATCCAGGCAGGAGTCTTGGATGAGCGGTCAGCTACGGGGATGGTTGCCTTGAATGATGGCAGTTCAGGACATAACGCGATTCCTGACGTTGCCGCCGTATTGGTAAAAACCCTTGAACATCCAAATACGATTGGCAAGGTCATCATGATGCACGACGGCAGCCAGTCAATCGATGCCGCATTAAGCAGCCTAAAGTAGTCTGATCGCCAGAGCTGTTTTTACGAGCGCGGTATTGCCTAAGAGCTCTGATTATGGATGTACATTTGTCTGGGCAGCAGATGGGATTTTTGATCGAACAGTGATTCATTCCAGATCGTGCATCGACTTTATAGCGAACTGCTGCTTAGATTTAAGGCCTTTAATGTGTGGCTCGGTTAGGCGGATAATTGACAGATTATGTGCCTGTGTCAATACCGTTCGATCTAGAGAGGGGAGATTCACGACTATTTTACCTACGATTTTGAATTTTTTAGCCGAAAGCAGGTAGTTGTATAATCAGCTTCGTGAAAATTACCTACTTTAGCGAATTTTGTGGCTGATCATAGGTAATCTCGCATAATTTACGACTGAACGGTCTAAACCAGAACCGTAATTTACCTACGATTTTGAATTTTTTAGCCGAAAGTAGGTAAAGTTAGGGATTCCTAATATGATATACACGAAATTTTACCTACTATACATCAATTTTTGGCTGATCGTAGGTAATGATATTTTTGTCAGATGTTTTATTCGCCCCGATTTGAATAATTTGGTGGGGGCATTTTTTCTGCTAGCCAATAATATCTAATTTGTCTAAAACTGCTTGCTGGCTTGAGGCGGGCTGACAGCTGGTGATCGATTGTAGGCTCGATGTTACTTGATTTTCACCTTGGGAGGCTGTTGTAATCGGTTGCGAGAAGATTCCCGTTTGGCTGCTAGTCATCAAGAGCTGTTGAATCCCCTGACCGCATCCCAACAGGCGTTTAGAGGATGCCGTTATGACTGTTTAAGGCAAGTTCAAGTTGGGGCGTACCATACATTGATGTGACCAGATCGTTGCTAAAGACATTCAAAACTTAATTTGCATGATCAAAGGCCGCATTATTATTTCCTGTAATGTCATGCTGCTTATTTGCCCCATAAGAACTTGATCAAGATCGCGTCGACCTGTGGATTCCGGTGCAAAAGCTCATGTTTGGCATTGGCCCCTGTGATGCGCTGTTCTTGATATGATTTGGCGCGACCGGCAACCAGGTACTTTAAGGCTTTGGATGATTTATTGTCCACCTGGCTGTCGGTACCATCGCCCAGATCGCCATAAATATTTAAGACGCGGGCAGTGGTTGGATAAGTGTGGCGCAGTTTTTTGAGTTTTTGATATGATTTGGTAGCTGGCGTGGCTTCACCGGTCCGTTCGTTATACTGCAGGTTGGCAGGTTGATTCCAGCCGATTAC
>OGES01001468.1_pt1 | contig 18624 bp, 24 predicted proteins | sample 1570711 | NCBI WGS metagenome assembly OGES01 (sample SAMEA2582133, study PRJEB24529) | metagenome | biome: Human gut stool | place: China | collected 2011 | reverse complement strand
GGAGGTGGCCGTCTTTTGTCGGCCACGTCCGGACAGCAAGCAGCACCTATACCCACGGCGACGCCAATTGGCCGGACCTGCTGACGGCATTCAATGGGAAGTCCATTACCTACGACGCCATAGGCAATCCCCTGTCCGACGGCATGTGGACCTACGCCTGGCAGCATGGCCGTCAGCGGTTCCATGTCTGCCACCCTCGGCGCTGCAAATCCCCTGCGCTACCGCGGGTATGTCTACGACAGCGAGACGAGCCTGTACTACCTCAGCAGCCGGTATTATAACCCGGTCTGGGGAAGGTTTATCAATACGGATACCGCCGCCGTGGTAGCTGCGTCCCCCGACAAAGCCAACTGGGATAAGAATCTCTTTGCCTATTGCGACAATGACCCAGTCAACAGAAAAGATGATGGCGGGGAATTTTGGCATATTATTGCAGCGGGCGCAATAAATGGAGCTATAAGCGCAATAAATAATGCGGTTACTCAGATACATGAAAAAGGGTCGGATAATTTTGACTGGGGACAAGTATTTATTGCAGCTGCTTTTGGATGTGCTAATGGGGTATTGACAAGCTGTGGGGTGTTCAGCTTTGGTGCAGTAATTGCTTTGAGTGGTGTTTTGGGCGCTGCGGAAAGTGTTGCGTCCGATCTGAGGAGCAACTATACGGGAGAACAAAGTTATAGCACTGGGCAAATAATAGGACATGCGATTGTCAATGCGAGTACGGCTGCGTGTTTGGCATGGGCCTCGGGGCCATCTGATGGGTCGAAGATGAATGATCTATATAAGGATTCAAAGGCTGGAAAGAATCACCTCAGAACTCCGGGAACATCTCCAACCGGAAATCGCGCTGCCCAGCAGAGCATATCGGCGTATAAAAGAGCTCTTGTGCGCTTTTCAAAAAATGAGGGTGTAAGTGGTGTTGGCAATGCCATCTCGGGGAAACTTATCGGCTATATATGCAGAAGCTTCCGTTAGGTTGTGATTTATGCAAAAGAAAAAGGTAAAGCTGTCTAAAAGTGCGAAAGGTGCACTGCTATACATGTTGGTTGTGCTGTCTATCTTTGCGGTACTGGAGACGGTAGTGTGTAGGTTGCCCTCTCATTTTGACGAGTCAAATACAGAAGCCTACACCGGTACGCTTTCCCATGTGGAGAAATACACCACCTGGCACATTGGTTATAGAGCGATGCACTCTAAGCAGCACATCAGGCTGCATTTCACAGACGGAAACGTTTATTTCGTATACACGCTGGAGGATCGGACGCTGCTGAGTATTCCTGCGGGAGAAAGGCTATCTTTGCGCTTATACCGGGACCCCAGGCGTGGAACGTCTGCATGTGATATCCGCAGTGATAGCCGCGTGTTTCAAACGATGGAGCGTTCAAGCCAGCTGGCGCATAGGGACAAATGTCTCCTTCATGGACTTTTCTGCTCAGGTGCCCTGATTTTCCTGGCAATAGGCTTCTTCTCCGGCCTTGGGGGATTCAGGCAGTATTTTTCCAGCCTTGCTGCCAGGCGGCGGCGTGAAAAGAGAAAGCGCGCCCGTCAGGCCAGGTTTGCCAAGGAAGGAAAGTAGATTGCATTTAGGGAAATATTACAATGAAAAATAAGGCCTTTCTTTGTGCGCCGCGCCGGTTTTTGATTATAACGGTAGTATATTTGCTGATACAGTCTGTCGGGATTTATCTGTTTTTTGAAAGCCTGCAATATGAAGAGATAGGTCATCTGGAAGCAATATTGAACATCATTGCCCCTCCGGCTCCCCTATGGATCGCAGCCTTCTTCCGGCGGTATGACTGGCTGTCTATCGTAAGACTGCATGAGGACAAAATCGTATTGTGGGCGATGTTTACCAGGCGAAGCTATTCCTATGCTGATATGAAGTACCTCGGTATAGACTACAGCCTCATAGAGGGCCGTCCGGAGTTTTGGATCTATTTCAGTACAAACCCGGTTCCAGTGGAGTATACCCATAAAATAGCGGCATATCGTATCAACAAAGGATTCTTGCGTATCCTGTATACCCCCAAAAACTACGAGTTGCTGATTCGAAACACGCCGCCGGAGGTAAGCAGACAAATCAGGAAGTGTTACTCTACTGTGCTGGCATACAAAATGGATAGGTAACTTTTACAAAGCTGCACTTTTAATTAATCCTGCCGCCCGGATATGATTGTTTCTTTAACGGTTATGTCCGGACAGTAGGACACCTTAACGCCGCCAGCTGGCGTCCATGAGCGCATCCGACAGCAGCATCACCTACGGCTACAATGCCGACGGCAAGCGCATTTCCGAGACGGTCAACGGCACAACGTACAGACAGCTTCAGCCGCATGACGGGGCTGACCGCCAAAAACGGAGTCCCTCTTACCACAAAAATGCCTCATATATAAGACGGGTATAACAGCTTACCTGTCTTATATATGAGGCTTAGTTTTGTTCACATTTTCTTCTCTATCGCCTTACGCGCCTTGCTCCTGGCCCTTGTCAGCAGCATCCGCACACTGCTGGGCTTGACGCCCAGGGCAGAGGCAATCTCCGCATCGCTCATGTTCAGGACATATTTGTCCTCCAGCAGCTGCCGCGTCCGCGAATCCAGCTGCGGCCAGACCCGCCAAAGCACATCGGCATCGTCCAAAAGCAGGATCTGCCGTTCCGGATCCTCTGCATCCCGGGAGGCAATGTCGATCACCCCATTCCCCACAGGGAAGGGGGCTCTGCGCTGATGCTTTTCCTCCTCGATGGCATTATACCGGCACGCCACAACGATGTAGTTGGTGCGGGAGGCTGCGTCCATCTCCCGCAGCTGGGGAATATGGTCGATGAATTTTCTGACAGACTCCTGCAGCACATCCTCGCACGTCCATTGGTCATGTATGACCTTCCGGATGGTTGCGTACATGAGCGGATGGTATTCCAAAAACAGCCACTCCATAAAGTCCCGGTCATCATCATTCTCTATGGTCTGAATGCAGATGGGAATCATTCGGTATTCTCCCCTTTTCAGAAAAGCAATAAAAACCGAGAAAAATTATAGCAAAAAAATCGCATCTTGACAATAGTGCTTCCATGGAAGAAAATATTTTTGGAAAAAATTTAGAAAAACTGTTGCATTTTGCCGTTTCAACAGTTCTATTAGTGTAGAGGGATTTGAGGAGGTACCAGCATGACAAAGCAGGAAATGCTGTATGAGCAGTATAATGATGCATTGTTCCGGCTGCTGATGCACAGTGTTGCACAGCATCAGGGGCAGCAGTACCAGGAGGAAAACCAGGCGCTGAAATCGCAGGAGGGCGGCCCCTCCGAAACGGCGAAGCGCCGGTGTCTGCGGACGATCTCCCGGCAGGTAAGGCGGGGCCACGCCCGCGCCGCAGCCCGGACGGCGTCGCGGGTCCTCAGCAAGGCGGCGGTCGTTATGCTGCTGGTCATTTCCTGCCTGACGGCTGCGTTCGCCGTGTCACCCGTTTTCCGCAGCGACGCGCTGCGGTGGGCTGTGGCGACCTTCGGCGATCATGCGGAGTACCGATTCAACCAAACGGAAGGAGGTGTTCAGTACCAGGGCATCGAAGTGGGCTGGCTGCCGGAGGGATATGAGCTGGTGGAAAGTAGGGCTACGAATGCCTGCCGAGATCGTAAAGCCCGGCACCTTGGAGAATATCATCATCAAGGCACAGCACAACTGCTTTTCGGACCGGACGCAGTATAGCGGCAAGTTTATCCCTATCCTGCATGAGTATGTTATGATCGTTCGCAAGGACTCTCCTGTACTTATTCCGATTCTGATGACACAGAGTTCGACGGTAGATATCCGTGATATGCCGGGAGCAACCTGGCGGGATGTGATTGCAGCAGTTTTGGAGACATGCAAGGAGCCGGTGGCACTTTCTTTTCTCTATGAACAGATCGAACCGCATAAAAAGGCACAGTCAAACAAATGGTGGAAAGAAAAGATCCGCCAAACGCTGCAGATCAATCCCATGCACTTCACTCACGACGGGCGAGGCTTGTGGTCATTGAACAGGAATGCAGCATAGTAACCGTTATGGGAGGGATGTCACTTCGGTGGCATCCCTTTTCGCATAGAAGTTTGCAATTTGGACACACTAATATTTGAAAAAGGCATTTACATTTTTACTGCCGTTTGATATAATGTGAAGTAGGAATGTAAATGCCTTTGCAAGGAGGTGTGTGCCATGGATCAGATTTGGACACGAATAAATGAATTGGCTGAGGCAAACAACGGATTTGTTCGGACAGCCCAGGTTGAGGCGCTTGGTATCAGCAGACCTATGTTGCGCAAATATACCGATGCTGGGAAGTTAGAGCAGGTACGCAAAGGACTATATGTGCTTGCGGATGGCATGCCGGACGAATATGCATTGCTTCAGGGGCAGTGCCGTGATGCTGTTTTCTCTTATGGTACGGCGCTGTACCTATGGGGGCTTTCAGACCGAACGCCACACATATATGACATTACAATCCCAAGAGATAAAAATATCTCTGTATTAAAACGGGATAATCCGAATTTGCGATGCCACTATTTGCCGAGAGATGTCTATGAGATTGGTATCACACAGACGCGCTCACCACAGGGTGCAGAAATAAAATTATATGATAAAGAGCGATGCCTTTGTGATTTGATCCGTAATAAGGAGCAGATGGATATGCAGCTATACACGCAGGCAATCAAGGATTATTTCAAGGCTAAACCCAACAATCGGAAACTGTTGAAATACGGGAAGCTGTTCGGAATAGAAGATAAAATCAGAACCTATATGGAGGTATTATAATGAAAACGCCGGAACAATTAAAAGGGACCATACGCAGTATGGCAACGAAAAAGAATCTCCGGGCGCAGGAAGTTTTACAGATGTTTCTGTTTGAAAGGATTTTGGATCGTTTGGCTAATTCGGACTACCAGAAGAATTTTATCCTCAAAGGCGGACTGTTGATTTCCTCAATGATCGGCATCGGCGAGCGAACTACAATGGATATGGATACTACCGTCCGTGGAATTCAAATGGAAGAGGATGATATTGTCCGAATCATCAAGGAAATTTTGACGGTGGATGTTGGTGATGGTATACGCTTTGAATATGAGAGTATTGAGCCTATCCGAGAAGAAGATGCTTATAATAACTTTCGGGTGCATTTGCGTGCAAAGTACGGAAAAATCGATGCACCAATGAAGATAGATGTAACGACCGGCGATATGATCACTCCGGCTGCAGTGCAATATGATTTTCCGATGTTATTTGAGGATAAAACCGTACCGGTCATGGCCTATACTCTTGAGACCGTGTTGGCCGAAAAGTACGAAACGATCATTCGGCGCAATATCGGTACCACAAGAGCAAGAGATTTCTACGACCTTCATACACTGTACCGTAGTCGGAAATCGGAGATTCGCGTGGATGTTCTCAAAGCAGCCGTATTACATACGGCACAGAAACGGGAATCTCTTGAGGATATCAAAGACTGGAAGGATATCTTGAAAGACTTGCGTGAAGAGCCTCAAATGTATCTGCTGTGGGACAACTACATAGCTGAGAACAAATATATTGGGAATTTGAAGTTTCATGTGGTACTCGATACTGTAGAAGAAATCGCACAGATACTGAATTTTTGATTTAGATACTTTCCTTTATCCAGTTTATCAAAGTGAAAGAGATCAGGACGGAGAACAAATAACATGAATCAGGAGCAATTTGCAGCAATTATGCCTTACATCAGTGCTGACCTTGTGGAAATGATTGCAAAAAAGAAAAGCATTTCCGAAAATGATGCAATCACAAAGTTGTACAATTCGGAATTGTATGCCATCCTTGAGCAGGAGGATACAAAAGTTTGGCAATACAGTACCGATATGTTGTATTCGCTTCTGGAACAGGAAGAAAAGACGGGGAAAATCGAATTTCCCGATGTGTAAGGATAGACTATACTTTTGAGGAGCATCAACATGACAAAGCAAGGAAAATTCATGATATTTTGTGCCGAGCAGTACAAATATGCAAAGAAGCTGACCGGCAGACAGCTTGATGGGCTGTTCAGTAAATATCGCATGTGGGATTATCTGTACGCCTGCTACGAGGAGCTTCACACTACCGGCACAAACTATATCATTCATGACATTGATCTCTATATTGATGCACGAAAGCCTGCGATGGCTTAAACTAATATGCGTTTACATTCCGACTGAAATTTTCCGATTTGTGAGGTAAGAATGTAAATTGATTTGTGCTGAAAATGCCCTTTTCCGGCGAATGGATTGACTATTGCGAAGTTTTCTGTTATACTATCTGTGTAAGTATCAAGTTTGGTTCTGATCCAAGCATAGTTTAACAGAGTTATCACAGTGTCATTTGCGTTATTGCAAATGACACTTTTTTTGTTTCCGGCCAGTTCATTCGGGCATAAAGCCAGCAGTCCTTCAGGGGTGCTGGCTTTTGTCATATATCAAGGCGGCATTGCCGTCAAAATCAAAGAAAGGAGCATTTCATTATGATGCAAAAACCATGCCAGGACAGCTATTATACGCTGTTCAGTTCCTACACGATGCTGCTGGATTATCATGAGGAGCAGGCAAAGAACAGCCGTTGGATCCGCTGCAAGGTCGCTGACCTGCAGGTGGAACCTCTCGGCGAGTCCTCGCCTCTCATCGGTAATTTGTCGGCGTTTGCCGCAGGAACATCACAGGAAGCCGTAAAGGATACGGCAGAAAATCTCGGGCTTGCCATGCGCGTAAACGGAGAACTCTATCCGGTCCGCATGACAGCCTACAAAAGCCTGCTCGACAGAGCGAAGATCGGAGGCACCGCGCTTCCCAAACTCAGCCGCGAGGTATTGGCCGAAGTGCTCAACGAATGCCTGAAGCTGTATTCGGCGGATGCGCTCTTGCTGATCCGGGACGAAAAAATCTCTGCCGTTCACTCCGGTGATGAGGTGGATTATTCCGTCCTTCCGATCGACGAACTGCTGAAAGTTCTGCAGGCAAAACTCGATGCACGGTTCTCCGGGAACGAGTTTGAGTCTGGGTACTGTGACCATTCCCTGGTCAGTGCCTCATGGCGAATACCGCCATTACTCGCGGCAAGGAGAATGTCATCATTGTCGGCGAGCGCCGTGCTTTGTGTATGGCAATCAAGAAAACCGACACAGAAAAACGCGGCACCTGTTTGGCAAAACGCCTGCAGGCCGCTATGCAATGAAAGGAGTCAGCTATGGAACACGAACCCTGGCTTGAAAAGTGGAGCTACGAAGACGACAAAGTTATCCTTGAATACGAGGATGGTGCAACTTTGCGTGTGACCAGAGAAGATTTTATCCGCGCCTTTGGTGTCATTATCGGACTGACAAAGGCAGAAGCGGAAAAAGAGTATGGGATCAAAAACTAAGGAGGCAATTGCTATGGCAACAATTTTGGAACAGTACCGAAAACGGCAGAATGAGATCCGTGAGCAGATCGCGGCAAACAGCTTACCGCTTGACCAGATGCTGATCATGCAGGAACTGAACTATCGCATTTGTGTGCTGGAGACTTTTGAGAGCCTGTGCAAATCCGCGCCGGTCACGATGGACACCAAAGCTATGGGATTCCATTTTCAGCTTGTAGACGCCTATGTGCGCTTTACGCTGAACGAGCGCAAGTTCGGTCCCAAGACAGATGCCGAGGGACAGAAAAAGCGTGAAACTGCCCTGCAGTCCTTTACGCAGGTAGCGCAGGACGGTCGCAAGCGTTTCTCCAGCTTTAGCGCATCTACGCAGGAACAGTACAAAACCTGCATCAACAATTACATTAAGACGATTCTGCCCGTCTGGATGCAGTATCGCAACACCTATATCAATTTCTAAGGAGGCTTTCTAATGAGTCAGAACAACTCGAATGATAAGGCGGCTATGCTTGCCAAAATCGAAGGAATCAACGAGGTGGAGGGATTCGATCCGACACCGTTTGCGGTAGATTATACCGACCTGGAAACCGGTGAGGTGCGCAAGCGCCTCCCGGTTATGATCCAGATGGCGTGGTTTCGCATGAAGTATCCCGAAGGGCGTATTGCCATTACGGTATCACCCGGAAAGGATTGCTTTGTAGCAACAGCTAAGGTATACCCAAGCTACAAGGACGGTGCGGAATGCTATCTTGCCGAGGCAACAGCCTCTCGCGGATACCTGGCAGATAAACCTTCTGTTTCGCCCCGTGAATGGGCACAGACGGCAGCCGTCGGCATTGCACTGCGTAACGCCGGCTTCGGTTTGCAGTTTGCTATGGCGGGTGATGAGTTTGAAGATACTGCCACGGATGAGCTGAACGGCAACAGTGCTCAGGCAGGCGGCAGTACACCGCCTAAAAATCCCGCTGTTACGCCTGAGCCGGAAACGGAGGAAGAATACACTGTGGAACCAACGGCGCCGCCGCAAAGAGAACTCACCTTTGAAGAAAAGGTAGAACAGGCCATGCGTGTTCCTTGCCCGATAACAAAGTACGGCGGAAAGACGCTGGGTGATGTATTGCAGATGGATCCGAAAGCGATCCAGTGGTGTGCAACAAAGTTTACAGGCAGCGAGGAAATTCGCAATGCAGCAAAGCTGATCTGTGAATATGCACAACAGAAAGCTTCAGCGTGAAGCAGAATGAATTCGGGGGCGGCAGAAAGTCTGCCGTCCCCGGAAAGGAGGTTGTATGGAAAAGATTCATATGTGGGATATTATCTCACTGCTTGGGATACCGTATCCCTCGTCCGGTCAAAGCTCGTACTATGTACAGTGCCCATGTTGTGACGAGAACCCGCGAAAAAAGCATTTGAATATCAACTTGAAAAAGGAAGTCTTTCGTTGCCCGCGCTGCGGCGCTTCTGGCGGAATATTCGATTTATATGCGTTATACACCGGTATTCCGCGCGACGAAGTCCGCAAAGCGATTCTTGCACGAATGGGAGTACCTGAGAATGCTTCGCGCCCGCGGCAGAAGATTCTGCCGAAAGCGGATACGGAATGCCCATTAACGGATATCGACGCCCGCCATGCAACCTATAGTGCATTGCTCTCTAAGCTCACGCTGGCCTCTGACCACAGGGAAAACCTACTCGGACGCGGCCTGACAGATGCAGATATCGGGAGACTCGGATATAAAACAACGCCGGTCGTCGGTATGACGCAGATCGCAAAGCAACTGCAGTCTGACGGCTTATATCTTGCCGGTGTGCCTGGATTTTATCGGGATGACAGCGGTGCATGGACCTTTATCCATGAGAAACGCGGCATTCTGATTCCCGTGCGTGACCGCTACGGGAGAATTCAGGGTCTACAGATCCGTCGGGACAATGTGGAAAAGCGCAAATTCCGATGGGTCTCCAGTACCGAGAAAAAAGACGGCTGCAAAGCTGAGGGATGGACGCATTTGTCCGGCCCTGTACGTTCGATGCTTGTTCTGACAGAAGGACCAATGAAAGCGGATGTAATAAACGCTCTTACCGGCCTAACGGTTCTGGCCGTCCCGGGTGTGAATACCCTGACACAGCTTGAACTGACTCTGACAGAACTGCGCAGCGAGGGATTGGTCGAAATCAAAACGGCTTTCGATATGGATTTCGCCACCAACTATCATGTGCAAAACGGCTATAATAATCTTTTGCAGCTGCTCGGCGATATGGGTTTCCGGTATGGTACCTATCTGTGGGATCCGGCTTACAAAGGGCTTGACGATTATATCTGGGAGTATCTTTTCCGGAAAAAGCAATCATAGTAAAACGGAAGGGCGAGGTTTCGGCTTCGCCCTTTTTCGTGCTTATTTTACCCTACAATGCGTATTCCCGTTGTAAATACGCATACTGAACCGTGTAATGATAATGAAAATCCAAAACTGAAATATAGGAGGAACCTTATATGTTGATTGCAATTGACCATGGCAACTATGCCATCAAAACGCCGAACCATTCCTTTGTTTCCGGTCTGTCTGAGCACACCGTCAAGCCGCCTATGGCGGATGAAATCCTGGAATATGACGGGCGGTACTGGACGACCAGCGGAAAGCGCCTGAGCTACATGCGTGACAAAACGCAGGACGAGCGCTATTTTATTCTGACGCTGTTTGCCATTGCCAAGGAACTTGAGGATACCGGACGGTACAGCCCCGTTGAACAGATCCAACTGGCAGTGGGATTGCCGCCGGAGCATTACGGCGTACTCAAGGACAAATTCGCCCGGTATTTCAAACGGGACGGCATTATCAAATTTGTTTATAAGGATAAGCCGTACAGCATTATGATTGATAAGGTTATGGTGTTCCCACAGGCATATGCGGCCGTTGTTCCGAAAAGCAGCATGGTAGTCAATATGCTTCGCGTGTTCGTTGTCGACATCGGCGGCTATACGACGGATGTGCTGCTCCTGAAAAATGGCAAACCCGATTTGCAGTTCTGCCGTTCGCTTGAAACCGGTATCATCACCATGAACAATGAGATCATCCGCAAAGTCGGAGCGCTTCACGATATGCGCATCGAGGACGAGCATATCAGTGCAGTCCTTTCCGGGCAGGATACGATCTTACCGGATGATGTTAAGCAGACGATCTGCGGCGCAACCAAGCTTCATGCCCAGGATATTCTCAACCAACTGCGCGAGCTGCAGGTTGATCTCCGTTCCAATCCGGCAGTGTTCATTGGCGGCGGAAGTCTGCTTCTCCGGCCGTTTCTGGAGGCATCTCCGCTGGTTGCAAAGGCGGACTTTGTTGAGTCCCCCAATGCCAATGCGCTTGGGTACGAAATGCTTGGCAGAGTGCAGCTGTCCCATCGTCCTGCATAAAGGATGGTGGGATAGGCGGTGAGAAAAGACGGAAAATATAGATTTACACTGCAGTTTAGTGCCAACAGCGAAGAACAGATTCGTGTCGGCGAGCTGCTGGAAAAACTGGGCAACAGAAAAAGTACAATCATTGTTTCGGCATTGAGTGATTATATCAATGCTCATCCGGAGTTACAGTCTGGTTATAGTAAAATAGAGGTTAAGGTTGCTCCTGCCTTCGACCGCAGTCAAATGGAACGGTTGATACGGAGCATTGTGGAGGAAAAGCTATCTGAACTTCATACAACCGAAACTATAGCGGATACTTCAATGAGTGGAACTTCCGAGGCTTTGGAAGAGGATATAACCAAAATGCTCGATAATTTGGACATGTTCAATTAAGCATAAATGAGTCTGCTGGTACTACAAGCAGACTTATTTGCTTTTAAGGCGGGATAAATCTAAGAAAAAATCCGAATATCACACTTATGGTGCGTGTATGCAATTTATGCGCTCTTCACTTTCGCCGCGGAGTCCACTAAAATATGTTTAAGGAGATATGTACAGTGGACTACAAGACTTTTGGACAAAATATTCGGCGGCTCCGTGTCACGCAGGGATTCAGGCAGGAGGACCTTGCGGAAAAGTGCGGATGCACCACAAGCCACATTGGTCAGATTGAAAATGGGCGGGTAAAGCCAAGTCTCGAAATGACGGTTCGTATTGCAAATGCATTGAACGCAACTACGGATCAGCTATTGGCTCATGAGTTTTCTCATCCCGAAGAAATATATCTGAAAGAAATTGCTAAACGAATCGAGAAATACCCGGTATCAAAGCGGAGACTGGCGTGCGAAGGGTTCAATACCTATTTGGATTCACTCGAAAAGTTCAGCAAAACATAAGGCGAACGCGGGGGTACATATGATAAGGTGCAGACCCTAACAGAAGAAAACTACATAGCTGCTTTTATATCAGCATACACATAGCCGAGCCGTTGGCATCGGTTTTATATTCACGCATGAAGCGACTGTATCACACAGAGGTGTGGTATGGTCGTTTTTTATTATACCCTTTGGAAGGAGGGGAGTCCGATGTTCTGATCGCTGTGATAATCATCGTAACGACCAACCACTATTTTATTCACAGCATGCCATCATGGCATGTTGCGTATATCGCTGTAAAACATGCCGTGAAGCGGTATGTTTTCTTCCTGCTGTGGTGGCATGCCAAAAGGAGGCATGGAAATGGACCACAGACAGGATTATCCCGAACGGGATGAGCTACGGGCAAAGTTTACTCGGTGGCTTGAAAAAGTAATTAAACGCGCGAAAATTGATTACCTGCGGAAATATGAGAATCGCCCGAAAATCATATCCTACGAGGATATACCGGAGGCAGAACTTCTTGATCTGGCGCAATGCGAGTCATGGCTGAAGATCACAAGGATGCAGTCCCCTTATGATTTTGAGGAGGAACGGCTGACAAAGGCTTTTATGGAGCTGCCATTAAAGCGCCGTCAAGTGATGGAGTTGCTATTTTTGGAAGATCTGAGTGAAGCAGAAACAGCCAAAAGGCTCAACTGCTCGTTGCAATATGTCAGAAATCAAAGGTGCATTGCACTGAAAAGGCTGCGCTCCCGTCTGATGGAAGGCGGTGATGATGAATGAACAAATCAGAGTTCAAAAAGGTTCTGCAAGGAGCCGTTATGGGAAATCATCGGGATTTAGAGACTATACTGGAGTTGTATATGCCGATGATCGAGCATAATTCCTATTTGTATGGCCGCTTGGATGAGGATCTGAAGCAGTACATTCTCATACATATTGCGCTTAATATCTCAAAATTTAAGATTTGAGGCGAATGCCGGTTTCGGAATATCTGAAGCCGGCATTTTTTTGAAATTTTCTTGTCGGCGAGTGTATGAGATGAGAAAACCATCCGTATTTACTTGTGTAAGGCACCCCCGTGCTTACCTGTACCTTGAAAATTGAATAGTCCGGAACCGGCACATTCCAGCTTCGTCGAGCGCCTATCCGTCTGATCGGCAGTCAGAACCATGAGTAATAATATGCGGGTGGCTCCTGCATTTCGCCATGAAGCGCAGCTGGGACAATGATACGCCCGTAACTCGCGGCCCGGCCACAATGAAGGCGGGGAGATGAAATTTCTGTGGACCTGTTCGCTGCAGGCGCCGGTGGACGTTAAAACTTCATTGTGAATAGACGCAAGTCATTCTGGCAATAATTTCAATATCGGCGAAAGGAGAATTTGATGAATAGCTACGATAGAACTGATTTTGAGATGTTAAAAAGTGTTGACATCAAAAATGTCGACAAAGGCAGTTTGATCGACTTGGACGTGGTTCAAATCGACGATACCCGACCAGTATCAGAGAGAATTCTGAGCTTTTTACAGCAGGTTAAGAATCCATATTGCTTTCGTATTGGCGATGTTGCCGTAAAAGTGAACTACAAGCCAGACGGGCCGTCATTTCAACAGAATTTCGAGGATCTTTTGCGCACAGCGGAACGGTAAGTTATGGAAATGTACGATAGCCATAGACTTATTCAAAAAAATATGCTATACTACATTCGGACTAAATTATCATACCTCGCTCTTCTGAATGCTTATCGGCATGTCTGATTTCCATCGGAAGGAGTGAGTATATGGAAAACACAAAGCAAACCCAATATCAGGCTGCTGCGTATGTGAGACTTTCAAAAGAAGATTTGAACAGCGTATCCGGCTTAAAGGCCGAAAGCAACAGCATTTCCAATCAAAAGCAGCTTATTCTGGACTACCTTAAAGACAAGACTGATATAAATCTTGTTTCTATAAGAGAAGACGATGGATATACAGGGACAGATTATGACCGTCCTGACTTTCAGCGTATGATGGATGACATCCGCGCCGGAGTTGTGAACTGTGTCATTGTAAAAGATCTGTCCCGCTTCGGGCGTGAATATATCAACGCCGGAAAGTATATCGATCGTCTTTTTCCGTATTATGGGGTCCGATTGATCGCAATTAACGACGGAGTCGATACTATCACGAGAAGCAGTGCGGACGATTTTAACATCATGGTCAAAAACCTGATGAATGATAACTACTGCCGAGATATTTCCATTAAGATCCGCAGCCAGCTGCAGGTAAAGCGAAAGAACGGTGAGTTCATTGGAGCGTTTGCACCATACGGTTACGAAAAATCACCGGAAGATAAGAACAAACTTGTTGTAGATGTTTACGCTGCAGAAGTTGTGCGTGATATTTTCGGTTGGAAATTGAGCGGTATCAATCAGGATGCCATTGCACGCAGGCTTAACGAGCAAGGCATTCTCTCACCACTTGAATATAAAAGAAGCAAAGGACTACCATATAAAACATCATTCAAAACGAAAATCAAAGCACAGTGGACACCGGTTGCAGTTCGTCGAATTCTTACCAACCCGGTTTATGTTGGAACGCTTGTACAAGGAATTCGGACTCGGCCCAATTATAAAATCAAAACAGTTATCGTCAATGAACAGGATAAGTGGGCAATTTACGAAAACGCACATGAAGCGATCATAAACCCTCGTCAGTTTGTACTAGTACAACGGCTTCTTGAGCTTGATACCCGGACCTCCCCACGCGAAAACGGACTGTTCCCATTGGCGGGGCTTCTCTGCTGCGGTGATTGTGGCGGCGCTATGGTGCGTAAAACGCAGACCTCCGGCAACAAGCGCTTCTGTTACTATACCTGTGGAAACCATAAAAATACCGGAGAGTGCACATCACATCGCATCTCCCAAAAGCAATTGGAGGATGCCGTCCTTCGGCTTTTACAAGAGCATATTCGCGTGCTCGCAGAGTTGGATGGCTGCCTTCAGACGATCCGTAATGCGCCGGTACACCGTTTGAGCATTCGCAAGGCGGAAGATCGACTCGCTGCGGTTGAAGCTGATATTGACCGTTATCGCAAACTGAAAATATCCGCATATGAGGATATGCGCGACGGTATTCTTTCCAAAGAGGATTACCTCGATATAAAAGAGCAGTATGAAATGCGTATTTCAGAGGCGCAGCTCGCCGAAGAACAGATTCGCCATGAGATCAATCTATATATTGAAAATGGAAACGCACCTCAGCGATGGATACAGGAGTTCCTTGATCACCGCAATATTCAAAGTTTAACACGCATCGTTGCGGTTGAATGCATCGACCACATTATGATTTATGAGGGCAAGCGAATTGAAGTGACATTTGCCCATATGCAGGCTTATGAGGCTCTGGTATCCCGCATGAAGGACTACTATATCAACCAAAGGGAGGTGGGATAAAATGGCACGGAAAAGCCGGAAAAGCGCTGCCGTAGAGCCGTTTCAGATGCCGACGGCGGGTAGAATATATAAGGCCGGATTATATGCACGCATCTCTGTAGAAACAGAAAGAAAACGCGAGGCCGATACAATTGGCAACCAACTTCAGCTGCTGAGAGACTATGTGTCAGAGCATTCGGACCTGTCCGTCTTTGATATTTACAGCGACGATGATATATCCGGAACAGATTTTATTCGACCTGAGTTTTCGCGTATGATGAATGATCTGAGAGATGGCAAAATCGACTGTATTATTGTGAAAGATCTTTCACGGCTTGGGCGAAATTATTTGGAGTCCGGAGAGTATATCGAAATGGTATTCCCGTTCTTCCAATGCCGTTTCATTGCAGTAACAGACCGATTTGACACAAAATTTCAACAAGCAGATATATCGATTCAGATAAAAAACCTGGCAAATGAGATGTATGCCAAAGATATTTCAAGAAAGATTTGCTCATCCATGCGCACAATCCAAGAGCAAGGTAAATTTGCCGGAAGCCGTGCACCGTATGGATACCGCCTTGACCCCAAGGACAAGCATCATCTTGTGGTAGACGAAGAAACAGCACCGGTGGTAAAGCGAATGTTTGAGATGGTTGCCGACGGAAACACATTGCACTATGTGGCAACGACCTTGAATTCCGAAGGAATACCGTCCCCCGGGCGGCTGCTTTACAATCGTGGTATCGCATCTACCGACCACTTTAAGAATTCAAAATGGTATATGCAAACGATAAAACGCATCCTCACCGAAGAAGTATACCTTGGTTGGATGATTTCGGGGAAATTCCGATCAACCTATCATTCCACAGGTCAAAAGGGTTCCCGTCCTGCTCCAAAAGAGGAATGGATTGTTACCAAGGGAACACATGAACCGATTGTAACAAAGGAACTATTCGATCAGGTTCAGCTGTATTTCCAGAGCTTGAAGGAGGAACTCGGGCGGGCTGCCGTATATGATTCCAAGAGTAAAAAGGCGAGTATTTTCAAGGGGCATCTCCGGTGCGGTGAATGCGGACAAGCTATGTTTTTGAGGAACAAGAAAAATCATGCCGGTGAGCGAGTTCCTTGGTATTACTGTTCTTTGCACGAAAACTATAATTCCTCCTACTGCATCAAAAAGGCAGTAAAAAAACAGGATGTTGAGGATATCGCTCTAAAACTGATTCGCACACAGATCAAGCTGTTTACAGATGCGCGAGAGCTTCTTACTGCATTGAATAAGAAGGAATCCAGCAAAACAAAGTTTCGCATTTACAGCGATCAGATTCGTGGAGTAAAAAAGCAAATTGATAGATATGTGTCATTAAAGGCTTCCCTGTATGAGGAATTTGCAAACGGGACACTCAGCCAAAATGATTATATCAGCATGGGGCAGGAATATGCTGCAAAGGCCGACGAACTGCGTATTTTCCTTGCTGAACTCGAAAAAGAATGCCAGAAGTACAATCCGTCGTTTGCAGCAAGCGGATCGTGGGCCGAGCTGATCGAACAGTACAAGGATGCTGATACATTAACAGCAGAAATGGTAGATGCCTTTATTGATGAAATGATTCTGTACAATAACGGACATGTTGAGGTTAAATTTAATTTCAGAAATGAATTAGATGAAGTCATTCATCTTGCCGCAATCCGCCAAAGGGAGGTTGAAAGATATGCAATGTAACAAAACGCTCGCATTTTATATTCGCTTATCGGCGGAGGACGCAGACCTGAAATCCTCCGGGAAGGCGGAAAGTAATAGCGTAACAAACCAAAGAAAACTGCTTCGTGATTACTATGAGCAGCACACTGAGCTTTGTGAATATGAGGTTGTCGAGTTCTGTGACGATGGGTATACCGGCACAAATTTTGACAGACCGCAATTCATGCTTATGATGGAGCAGATACGCCGGAGAGAAATACAAGCGATCATGGTCAAGGATCTTTCGCGATTTGGACGAGATTACTTGGAGGTTGGTGCATATCTGGAGCTGATATTGCCGCTGTTCGGAACTCGTTTTATCTCTGCAAATGATAACTTTGACAGTGAAAATTTTATCGGTACGACAGGCGGATTGGAGCTTGCGCTGCGGAATCTGATCAACGGATTATACAGCAGGGATTTATCTGTGAAAGTAAGGAGTGCAAACAAAACCAGGAGCCGACGCGGCGAGTATCGGGGCGGTAGCGCTTTTTATGGATATCGGTTAGATCCTAAAGATAAGCACCATTTGCTTGTGGATCAGGAAACAGCACCGGTGGTAGTACGAATCTTTGAAGAATGTATTGCCGGAAGAACAGCCTCACAAATTGCTCGTGCATTAAATGATGATGGCATTCCATCCCCTGCAAGCTATAAGGAAAAGAACGGTGGGTTTTATAATGGACGCATTCTTGAGGAGAAACCGATATGGGTAGCATGTACCGTGCTCCGCATCATTAAGGATGAGCGCTATACGGGAAAAATGATTTCCAACAAAAGAGAAACAGTGGGAATCAGCACCGGGAAGATGCGTGCGCTACCGCAGAGCGAATGGATCATCGTGGAAGATACTCATGAGGCAATCATCCCCCAGAATATGTTTAGTGAGGCGGCTGCATCACGCAGAAGTCGAATTAAGACCGTTAATCAAAACACAGCTGGCGAAAGAGCAGATAATTTATTTGTGTGCGGATATTGCGGACGAAAACTCCAAAAATCCAATGGAAAAGTAACGCATCTGTTTTGCTTAAAAGCCGGCGTTTCTTCTAATGCGGATTGCACACGGCTCCATGAACCAATCGAGACACTGCAATCAAGTGTTCTTGAGGTTGTTAAGGTGCTGGCGAAAACACTGGCGGAAAAGGCTGTGCAGGTAAAAGTGAACGCAAATCGAGAGGAACCATTGCTTGAAAAGAAAGCCGCAATGCTCAAGCGTACACTTCAACGGGCACAAAACAGCAAGCTCGACTTATATGAAGAATACCGAAATGGCAGGATGACGCGAGATAAATTTATCACTGCCCAGGAAGAACGCCAGACCGCAATAGATTCCATGCGTGATGAATTGGCAGCAACGGAAGCAACGATTACAAAATTGAGGGTTGGGAAAGAAAAAGCTGCTGTGTTAGAAGCAGATGCCAAGGGTATTCAGCTTTTGAATGGGTACCGCCCAAAAGAACTTCGGAAACTGATAGAGAAGGTCCGTGTCTATGAAAATGGACGAATAGAGATTGACTTCCGGTGTCATGATGATTTCACCGAGGAAATCATAAAAGCAGTTGCAAGGCAGGCCGGATGATAAGCCTTTGAGAAGAAATAACTGATTACCGTTGGACTGAATCCTATAATTCGAGAAAAACAAAAAATATGTGTCCTATCTTGACACAAGCAGAGGGCCTGATCACCGGCATGGCCGCCAAAATGTTCCTGATCGCCGGGCCTGTGATCGTATTCGGCACCGCCGCCAGCGTGGTATACGGCGTGGTGCTGTGGCTGCTGGGGGGATAAATGCAGACA
>OGES01001453.1_pt1 | contig 18782 bp, 19 predicted proteins | sample 1570711 | NCBI WGS metagenome assembly OGES01 (sample SAMEA2582133, study PRJEB24529) | metagenome | biome: Human gut stool | place: China | collected 2011 | reverse complement strand
TGATACCGGTCATTCTCGTCCATCATTCCACCATTTCCGGAAGGAAAGATAGAATTAAACTGTACCCATAAGTGTGGACACTGCGAAATGTGAGATTTTCCATTAAAAGTAGAAAATCATAGGTCGCAACAGAAAACACTTCTTAATCTTTCTCGTGATTTGTGCTATTCTATTTTTAATCAGAGGAGAGAAAAAAATGGGTAAAAAGGTCAAGTTTACAGAAGAGGAAATCGCAGTTTTGTCTCAAAATCCATATACTTACCGTGTCACAGCCTACCAAATCTCTTTTACAAAAGAGTTCAAGGATTTGTTCTGGTCTGAATACCAGCGCAGACTATCTCCTTCCAAAATATTCAGAAAATATGGCTACGACATAAACATATTGGGAGCTGCACGCATGTCTGGCTTTCAACGGACATTAAAGGCTGAGGCAGAAGCAGGACTGGTGTTTCATCAGGGTCCTCGTGCGGCAGGCGAAAAGAAACGCCTTATTTCCGGCGATGACTCAGTACCGACAGAGACAATTTTAGAAATGCAGCATAAGATCGACTACCTCGAACAGGAAATTGAATTTCTAAAAAAAATTATGTCGGGCAAAAGAACCGGGAAGCAGGGGTAACGCTCATGGAAGATTCATCCAGAACTTTTGAAATCATCTACTCTGCGGTCAATTCAGCTGAAAACAGTCTACCTGTTTCGCGGATGTGCGAAATTGCCGGGGTTTCCCGAAGCGGATACTACGCATGGATAAAGGCTGCTCCAGTCAGAGAAAAGCAAGAACTCCAGGATCGAAAAGATTTTGAACTGATTTTAGCTGCATATCGACAGCGAGGATACTCTAAAGGAGCTCGTGGAATTTATATGAGCCTGCTTCATATGAACCCACCTGTGACAATGAATCTCAAGAAAATCCGACGTATCATGGCGAAGTATAATCTTTCTTGCCCGATTCGGAAAGCCAATCCATACAGACGCATAGCGAAAGCACTTAAAACCAGCAATGTGGCAGAAAATCTCCTTCAAAGACAATTTGAGGATTTTGGGCCTAGAATTGTGCTGCTTACAGATATTACATATCTGCCTTACAATGAAACATTTGCATATCTGTCCACCATTCTAGATGCCTACACAAAGCAGATTCTAGCATATGTTATCAGTGCCTCGCTTCAAGTTGATTTTGTTTTGGAGACGGTTGAAAACCTCGTTCGTGAACATGGTGTATCTCTTCATAAGGAAACAATTTTGCATAGTGATCAAGGTTACCACTATACCAGCTATAAGTTCATTGACATTCTTCGTGACAAAGAATTGCGCCAATCCATGTCGCGCAAAGGAAACTGTTGGGATAATGCACCTCAGGAAAGTTTCTTCGGTCACATGAAAGACCACATTGGCAACCAAATTAAAAACTGCACAGACTTTTCACAAGTGAAAAACCTTGTAGATGATTATATTGATTATTACAACAATGAACGTTATCAATGGAATCTGGCAAAACTGTCGCCGAATGAATTCTACCAATTTTACATGACTGGAGAGTATCCGGTCAAAATCTCAAATCCGCCGCCAGCTCCACAAAAGGCAAAAGATCCGAAGGAATTAGATGCTCATATCAGCAAAAAAGACTCGTGATCGGTGGTCAACTTTTGAATTTGTCCAGGAATCAGGGAGCTTAAGAAGTGAGATTGTCCATACTTAAGGGCTCAGCCAATGTGCTTTTGAATAATTCTCAGGGATAGTAAAAGCGATAACCGTCCAAAGGAACGGACTCACATCTTTGAAATTGTCCTTGACATGGGGTACAGTTTAGGTCAGGATCGTTCCACTCTGTTTTATTCTTATCAGTCTTATTTGCTTGTGGTTTTGGCTGCTCCAGAATTGCGCTTTCAGCAGCACCAGAATTGCTGTTTGGGCAATTCTGTACTTGCGCTTTTGGCAAGCCAGAGGAAAAGTCTTTGACGTAGATCAGGCTGGGTCTACCCAGACCACGGCGTTTACGCTCGATGAGGTCGATGTCCTCCAACTCCCGGAACAGTTTGACCGCCTTGTGTTCGGCACAGCAGAGGGATTCCTGCACTTCCCGGACGGTGTAAATGATATACACCCGTCCCTGCTCGTCCAGCCAGCCGTTCTTGGTGGACAGGCTCATGCGGTCCAGCAGGATGCCGTACAGTGTCCGGGCATCGGTGGAGATCTTCCGGAAACGGTGGTCTTGGAACAGTGCTTTCGGGATGCGGAAGTAGGAGAACAACTCGCCCGACTGCCCATAAAAGTAGTCCAGCGTCATTTGGTGTGACCTCGGATTTTCAACTGTATGGGTGTGCTCATGTGGAAAAACACCTCCTCTTTGTGATATGGAAATTTTTTGAAGTTCAATTTTTGAGAAAAAATGGATATGAAAATTGATGAAAAAATGCGTTGTAGTTTGTTCCAAAAACTTCAAAGCCAAAAATGTGTTATTTCCTGAAAATATTACAATGTGGACGAAAAATCGAATGCCTGAAAAAATAAATATCGTAAATGTGTGCTTTCTTGTGCTCTCTGTTTATAAAGTGCAGAACAGGCTGCTATCAAAAATCCCAGAAAGTAAGATTGTTGCATGAAGATGCACTAATCGTGCAAAACATGGGAAGATAAACGTATGATAAACCCTCCCCGGTGAAACTGAATGGTTTTGCCGGGGAGGGTTTTGGTTATGGAGAAATTATAAGATGAATCAAGAAAAAGGTTTAAATGCAAAACAAGTCCCGTATATGGATGCCAGAGAACGAGTAATGGGCTATACGCAATTTCTTAAACGATACTGGGCATGGGAAAATGGAATTACATTATATAAAAATCCGGAAAATCACAGTGGACCATGGGATAGATATGAAGAAATTAGCGATGGTTCGTTTGAAGAAAATATAATAAAGCAATGTGGGACAAAGGGAACAAAACTGATTAAATGCGTATCTGATCTTTCAGAACGGCTAAAGGCGATTATTGACACAGTGGTCGGCGATGTTGAGGTATCAAGAGGAAGATACAATAAGGCAAGGGATTTTTTAAGGAAGAATAGAAATCGACAACTTAAACTTACAGAATCTAATATTGAATTTTTTATTCTACTTTTAAGTGAGACTAAAGATGTAAACGCTGTTATAAAGAGAGCTCAAGAAGGAAAATTGGAAAAAGAAGATAGACATATAGAACTTCAAATTGAAAAAGGCTTGAGATCCTTAGCGGTGAATCAAGAAATGAATTTTTCAGGTGAATTTATAGAAAAGAGGATAAATAAACTTTTTCTGGAAGAATCTAAGATGCCTCGGATATACCGTGATGTGATGTCTAAAGTGGGTAACTTAACAGAAACAGTTGAAGGATATGCATTTAGATATGCACATGCAAAAGGAAAATACAGAGATAATCTTGATAAAATTATTGATCTATTGCAAGATTGCGAAAATGAGATTGATATGATGGACTGGTTAGATAACTGATTCGGGATAGAATAATATAATTTAAAGCAAAATGCCCAGATGCAGAGATTTATGCATCTGGGTATTTTGCTTTAATGATATAATGTGATAAAGTCGACCCTGAAAAAATTTATGAAATGGGTGAAAAACTCCGGTGGAGACTGCAAAAAGGAAATGATGTAAAATAATTTTGTAAGAAACGGTCACAGAATTCTGAAACAATCCTGTTCGATGAAGGGAGGTGTAGGAAATGGCTTCTTATACCGAAGACAGTGTGGAATTGAGGGAAATTATGGGTAAAAACATTCGAGAACGCAGAGAAGGATGTGGTTTGTCACAGAGCCAACTGGGAAAGGCTATAGGGAGTACCCAATCCTACATCTCTACTATCGAAAATGGATCTGGGCGCATAGTTAACTGTGTGAAGCTATACAGTATTGCTCAAGCATTGGATGTATCGATGGATGATTTGATGGGAAGGCAAAGATCCTGTCCGCAGAAGTATACATTGCTGAATGAAGATAATCAAGAAATTATAATTAAGATGATACAGGTTCTTCTTGATAAACAACAAGAGCCTCAAGGAAAGTCCATCTAGAATGCCATGCACAGCTTTATGCTACATGGCATTTTATTTTTTCAAGATATATTTTATTGAATATAAAAAAGGGAAAAAGTATATGCCCTTTCAAATATGGCTTTATGGTACTATACAGCCAAGCCCAAGGGACAAGTCCAAAGGCAATATAAATTATATGGAGGTCATATTATGACACAAATCAAGAACATCAACGCTATGCAGGAATTAACAGAAGTGCAGGAAGACATGGCGGACACCCACGATAAGTTTCACAATAAGAGCCTAAAAGGCAAAAAAGGATACATTACCTTTGCACGAACGAAGGAGGGAATGTTCATCTGCGGTGATGGAGAAAGCAGCGTAATCAAAGGAATCCAAGCCAGAGTTCTAGTTGGCGAAGAAGTCCTTGTAGATTGCTACTGGACTGAAAAAGAGGGGATAAATCTGTGCCCGATTACGTTTAGTACCTACACCGATGATGAAAACGATCAAATCATTGGCAGCGTTTTTATTCAGGGTGGGTCAATGAAATCGCCAGTCATTACAGATTCCTTTAAAGACATCAGACCCGATGCCGAGTACAAAATCATGGTCCATGCATGGAACAATGATTTTGGCTATCTTTGGACGAATATCAATCGACCCAATGGTTTGACACGGATCGATTACCTGATTATGAGTGGCGGTTGGGGTCAAGAAAATCCCATCCAGAATCTGATGGAACAGTGCTACTTCAAGAAAGACAATATGGAGGAAACTAGCCATGAGCAAATCTAAAATCGAGAATAGACTTAACACAATGCGCCATAAACAGGCACAACCGACAGATAGTTTAATCCTTGCAGAATCAGCTGAGGGAAAAGATTTTTCTCAAGAGCTGTCCAAAGCGCAACCTTTTGATGAAATCCCTTCTTTGACTGAGAAGCAGGTAGCGTTTGGAATGTGCAATCCACAAGCACATCTTGATGCAAAACAAGAAAAGCTTGAAAGATTTAAGAAAAAACGAGCGGAGAAAAAGTTGGCACTCGCCATCGACAAAAGTTCGTTCCCGAATCCAACGGAAGATTACGATGCACGCTCTGTTGCAGCACCGAACAACCCTAGTTTTGAAGAACTGCTGGAGATCGGGATGAAACTTCAAAATCAGCCTGCTCCGCCCTCTCCTGAAGAACCAATTGTCAAAAAGGGACCCAAAACACAGTCTCTTGTGGGAATGACAAGGGAACTCCAAAAGAAGGTCTCTATCATCTCTTACCATGGCGCACTCTACTTCTTCAATGGGCGTTATTACGAATATCTGGACACAGATCGATTGTTAATGCTGTACCGCGAGTATGTGGACTACGACCTTAACCACGAATCGAGTCTGTATGGGCATAAAGACCTTTATCAGTGCTGTGCTACCGATCCGGAAATCCAGCGCGAGGAGCCGAAAGGTGAGCCGATTTATGCACCACTGAAGAACGGCATTTTCGTCCTTGGAGAGGAAAAACTGTATCCACATAGTCCGGATCAGCTGACATTTACCTGCATCAAGGCCAAATACGATCCACAGGCAAAATGCCCGGTATTTGACCGTTTTCTGTGGCAGATCACACATGGAAACCCGCAGCTTCTGGAACGATTCTGGATGGCAATCGGCTATCTGTTTATCTATCCGGCTCGTGGAAAATTCTTCATCCTCATGGGCTATGCCAGAGATAGCGGCAAGAGTGTTTTGGGAAACTTTATTCAGCGGCTTTATCCTAAGGAGTCAGTCAGTAACCTGCGGCTCAGTGAGATGAAGGGAACGTTTGCGCTGATGCCCTTACTCAGTTCCGTTACCGTCCCGCGAAAAGTCAAATTCAAAGGTGGGCGAGGAGCGACACTTAGCTTGCTTGGAGTGTACTAAAAATGCCGTGCGATAATTGCGTATCAATTTTAGGCCAACATGGGCGATTTGCACGGTCAAATCGCCCGATTAAAGATGACGTTCGTCATCTTTGAGACGACGAGGAATTTTATGAGCATTTATGGCTATTGCAGAATTTCGACTGCAAAACAAAGCATCGACCGCCAGATACGAAACATCCAAGCGGAATATCCGACTGCCCATATCGTGCAGGAAGCCTATACCGGGACTTCGATAATGCGCCCGGAGTGGAACAAGCTGTATCGGATTTTGCAGGCGGGGGATATGGTAGTTTTTGATTCCGTGTCCCGAATGTCCAGAAATGCAGAGGAAGGATTTGCCCTATACGAAGACCTCTACCATAAGGGTATCTGTCTTGTATTTCTGAAAGAGCATCACATCGACACAGAAACCTACAAAAAGGCCCTGTCCGGCAGCATTGCCATGACAGGGACAAACGTGGACTTCATCTTAAAGGGCATCAATGAATATTTGATGGCTTTGGCAAAGGAGCAGATCAAGCTGGCATTTGAGCAGTCCGAAAAGGAGGTGGCCGACCTGCACCAGCGTACCCGTGAAGGACTGTTGACTGCCAAGTTAAACGGAAAACAGGTTGGCCACAGAAAAGGTGATGGGTTTGAAACCAAGAAAGCCAGAGAAGCCAAGCGGGTGATAAGCACGCACTGCAAAGCATTTGGCGGAACATTGGACGATGCCGAGTGCATGAAGCTTACAGGGCTGGCTCGCAATACCTATTATAAGTATAAGCGGCAGATTCGGGAGGAACAGGAAGTGGCAAAAAGTATGCGGCCGATGGAGTAATGCCTGCCAAGGAAAGAACATGACGGATCCTGAAAAGGAACCGTCATGTTCTTTTTTGATGAATTTACTGGTATTGGCTCATGTAGTGAATTAGATTCTGCTTGTAAATCTTTCGGATTTTTCCCATCTTGAAAGCAGGAATTTCGTTGCTATTCAGTAGACTCAGAAGGAGGCTCCTGTCAACATGCCTGATTTCGATTACGTCGCAATGTGAAGTGTCTGTTCGATTAAAAACAGAAAGCTGAAGGTATCTAGCCAACGGACCATTACAGAGAAACAATACTGCGTTGGACAGAGACTCGTCGATTGCCATCGTCGTTCCAGTCGGCAATAACGCGACTGATTGGATAAACATCATCAAGGCCTTTATCGACAGAAAGGTTTATTGTTTCCGAGAAAAACCAGTTTCTGGAAAAGGAGTATTGATGCTTTTCTGTTTTAATGATAACTGCCATATCAAAAGTGATAGCGTATTCATCATCGTTTACAATGACAGTATCGCTGATAATGGAGACTCCTGTTATTTTTTCATTAATTGGTACTGTTTTCCACGGTTCCTCACAAAACGGTTCGAATATAGTACCCGCTCTTTTGAAGATACAAGAAAAGCAAGAGACATCTTCAACTTCTGAAAAAAGAGAAAAGGGATGAACCTCGTTTCGAAGTTCTACAGAAAAATGCTCTGTATTAAGCTGTAGATTTCCATAAGCCGTTTGATTCATAATAGCTCCGTCATAACTGACGAAGGATTCACCAATGAGTTTCCTCAAGCAGTCAATCATTTCAGATGTGAATTTGGCCTGTACCATTGTGTTAGTCCTTTCTGATGAAATGGATTTTTTGCTTTTTGACTGGGGATTCAATGTTAACCGTTATATCTACAGCCGGACTATCAGGCGTAGAAGTTATGACCCGGTAGACAATCCGAGTGCCATCTTCAAAAACAGTTTGGACCCCCTTTCCGTTAGACAGCTGAGACTCTTTGCCGCCACAGCTAATAGTTTTGTAAAAGTCCTCAGAGGTTTCAATGGGATTGTCACTTACAATCACACGATGGTTCTTTCCCTTTTCTCCAAAATATCCACTTGGATTCAGCGGATATTTTTTGGAAACTTTCTCTACATTTCTAGAAAAGGTACAGAAATCCGTTTTTGTATCACTGGGATTATATGTTCCCATGTACAGTCCGCCCTTTCCACCACCCATTAGCAATCACCTCCGTGCATACGACTCGTCCAATCTGGGAACGAAACAAACTTTGCATAGCGAAGGTAGTCGCCAAATACAGAATCAGGCATAGCACCGTACACAAGTACGACCTTCGGGTTCAAAGCATCCATCATCGCGTCAAGTCCAGCTTTGTATTCGTGCTTGTCTTCACGGTTGCTAATACAGCCATACGTGCCAAGGCACACAACACTGTGCTTCGGAATACCAAGAAAAGCAATGCGTTCTGGAAAGTACCGGGTCGTATAGGTCAGCTCGTTACCCCAGCGAACCAGCGGATAAACATTGCAGCCATTGCGTTGGTAATAGCTGCCAAGCGCTCTGCTACGGTAGAGATTTGCTACCTGAACAGCCAGTGGTGCGTCCCGATAGAGAGAACAATCAACCGGCAGCAGAAAGCGGAACCTTCTGAAATCTTCAACATAAGACGAGGGATTAATAAGAACCTTTGAAAATACAGGGTCTTTTTCAAAAAATCCAACGGCCTCATCGGTTCCAATCGCTTTCTCCCGCTTGGAAAATGGCGTGATGCCGGATGGAATCACGATTTCTGCCGGAGCATGAATAACAGGAATTTCGAGTTCTCCGTCAAACACCGCACCTGCAACCAACTCCGGGTTGCAACCATCATCAAGGTTTGCTTTACGCTTTACCATCATTATAACAGATACCTCCTATAATGTCTTGATTTAAGATAAAATACATTTCGCTTTCACTCCAAAAAAGAAAGAGCCGCAGCAACATGCACGCAGAATCAGACACTGAAAAGTGTCTGGAAGTTCTGCAATATAGCACGTCACTGCGGCTTATTTGCAAGTAATATCATTTTCTCAAAGCATTAAGGCGGTGGCTTTCCACCGATTGTGACCGGAATATCTTCTTTTTTGGCAACACACTTATGCCACACAGTAATCGGTTCCTTTAGCGTCACAGCTGTTTTAAGGATAAAACAGCGTTTTCCAATCGGACAACTTTTATTACAACGGTAGACAACTCCATTTGAATTCATAATGTTCTCCTCACTTTTCTATATAAGCGTGTTCGCTTAAACATAACACCTTGCTCTAAAATGAAGGGAGTCGAAACTCCCTGAGTTTTGATTAGGTTAAGTAAGCTGTTGTAGGCGGGACAATGAGCTGAAGATTCCTCAGCCGATACCTCATTGCCTGTCTGGATACCTGATAGACCTGGGCGATTTTCCGAATATAATCTTCCGTCCGATAATCTTCATGTGCTGGCCGATCAAATCCAGAAATCGAGCGCCACACGGTTGGAACCGTTTTCCTTGGCATAAGAAAATCTGCTGCACAGGTATTTGCTTGATACTCGATGTGATCCAGTGCGGTGACTAGTTTTTTCTTCTGCCCGAATAATGTGCACTTGGTCGTCTGGTGTACATAGTCAGGTGGTTCCCGCCGGAAACAGTCTTTGTGCAAAACCTGATGAAAAACTTCGTGCATCACCGTAAAACGTTCACGCCCAATATTGTTTCCCTCGGTCAAAGTGGCATCAATTAAAATCGTGCCCTTTTCAAGGTAGATCCTTTCGGGCTGAATCCCTTCATAAAGATGCGGTGCCGGAGAAACCCAGATATAGCCAGGGTTGAAAGCAGTCAATCCAAGGATCGCTTGATCCGGGCGGATGTACTTCCAATCGTAATCAACACCGAGGCATTCCTCGATCACACGGTACACATCATATTCTTTCGGCTTTTTCAGCAACTCCGGGTCAAACTTCTGAAGCAGCTGTTCTGCTGCGCGTTCCAGTTGTTCCGGTGAATAACGATAGTAAAACATCAGGTACTTTCGCCACGCTCCTTCTTTTCCATCATCTCGATCATCTTCTGCCAGAGATCATCCCCGGCATCCGTATCGCGCGCCATCCTGAGTGCAACACGGACCTGTTCGTTGCCCATGATGTACTCCGGGAGATCCGGAGAAACCGTGTTCTCCTTTGCATTCGCAGCAAGATCGAACATTTTATCCCGATCGTCTTCGGACAAATGTAGCGTTGTAGCAATTGCATAAAGTTTGTCCTTATCCGGTGGGTAACGGTGTCCCTTCTCAATGTCGCTCATATAGGCAGGCGCAATGCCGATTTCAGATGCGAGTCCCCGCAGCGTAATGCCACAGGCTATTCGTTTCTCCTTGATAAATGTCCCGAATTTTTCCTCCGTAGGCATAGGGCTTCCTCCTTTTGTTCATAATCAGCGTGTTCGCTAATTTCTAACACCATTATACCCCATTTCTGCGCATTGTCAAGAGCATCGCACAAAAATTTTGGAAAGTTCTCTATCTGGAATGTATTCCTATCTGGACGAAAATAATGTATAATCGTTATGTAAAATGAGAGTTACTGTTCTATCCGTGACAGCATAAGAAGGAGATTATACCAATGGAAAACGCAAATTTCAATCAGCTGGTGTCGTTTGTATTCGGCATTGCCAATGACTGTCTGGTTGATGTTTACGATGTAGGCGACTACCGAAAAATTATTCTGCCGATGATCGTGTTACGCCGCTTTGACGCAGTTCTGGAACCGACAAAACAGGCCGTTCTTGCCATGAAACAAAAACTGGATGCCGCAGGCATTCTGGAGCAGGATGTTGCATTGTGTTCCGTTGCACACGAGGCGTTCTGCAATAGTTCGCCTTTTACACTGTCCGATTTGAAATCCCGCACAAACCAGCAGCAGTTGAAGCAGGACTTCATTCTATATCTGGATGGATTCAGCAAAAATGTACAGGATATCATCACAAAATTTGAGTTTCGAAACCAGATTGATAAGCTTTCCGAGCATGACGTTCTGGGGCTTTTGATTTCCAAGTTTGTTGACCCGTCCATTAACCTCAGCAGCCGTCCTGTGCTCAACCCGGATGGCAGTGTAAAACTGCCGGGATTGGATAACCACACGATGGGGACCGTGTTTGAAGAAGTTATCCGAAAATTCAATGAGGAAACGAATATCACCGATGCCGGACGTCATTTTACGCCCCGTGATATTGTGGAACTGATTGCTGATCTTGCCTTTGTGCCGATTGAAGATCAGATCAAGAGCACGACTTACCGCATTTACGATGGCGCTTGCGGCACCGGCGGTATGCTGACGGTTGCGGAAGAGCGCATTCAGAGGCTTTCCCAAAAGGCCGGTAAAAAAGTTTCCATCCATCTGTATGGTCAGGAGAATGCAGACGAAACCTACGCGATTGCGCGCGCCGATATGCTTGTTAAGGGTGAAGGCTCCCAGGCGAATAATATTTTCTTTGGCTCGACCATTTCTAATGATGGCTTTCCCGGAGAAACTTTCGATTTCTGCCTGTCAAACCCGCCGTTTGGTACGTCATGGAAAAAGGATCTGGCCGCATGGGGTCTTACCAAGAAAGATGATATCACGGATCCACGTTTTCAGGTCACCTATCGTGGGGAGGATTTTTCACTCCTGCCGGACATCGGCGACCCGCAGATGCTGTTTCTTGCAAACAATATCAGCAAAATGAAGCAGGATACCCCTTTGGGCAGCCGTATTGTAGAGGTGCACAACGGCTCTTCACTGTTTACCGGCAAGGCAGGGCAGGGGCCTTCCAATCTGCGTCAATATATCATCGAGCAGGATCTGTTGGAAGCTATCGTGGCGCTGCCGGAGAAGATGTTCTACAATACCGGCATTGGCACCTATCTCTGGGTGCTTTCCAACAAAAAGAGTGCTCAGCGTAAAGGTAAGGTGCAACTGATCGATGCAACCACCATGAAAGCTCCACTGCGCAAGAACCTTGGTGAGAAAAACGGCGAAGTCAATGCTGCACTGCGCAAAAAGATTCTGGACCTGTATCTTGCATTTGACAAGGCAGACCCGGAATACAGTAAGGTTTTTGAAAATCACGAATTCGGTTATTGGCAGGTGACAATGCAGCAGCCAAAGCGCGATGAAAACGGCAAGATCCTGCTGGACAAAAAGGGCAATCCTGTCATTGACAAGGAGCGCAGCGGTGACACCGAGATCATTCCTTTTACCTACGAGGGCGGGATCGATGCCTTTATTCAGAACGAAGTACACCCCTATGCGCCGGATGCGTTTGTGAAACCGGGCAGTGAAAAAGTGGGCTACGAGCTGAGCTTTACCAAGTATTTCTATAAGCCGGTGCAGCTGCGGACGCTGGACGAAATTGCAGCGGATATTCGCGCAATTGAGAAGGAAACCGACGGCCTTCTGGACGAGATCATTGGAGGCTGAGATGAGATACGAGAAATATATAAGCGTTCCGGATGCCATTTGGTTTGATGTTGTTCCAGATTCCTGGCGTGCATTAAAAATGCGAGGAGTGTTTTCTGAAAGAAATACGAAGGTTTCAGACAAAGACTATCCTGCACTGTCAGTTGGTAAAATGGGCGTAGTACCTCAACTTGATACTGCAGTAAAGACAGATAACGGCGATAACAGAAAATTGATCTGCAAAGGCGATTTTGCAATCAACAGCCGTTCCGACCGAAAAGGCTCAAGTGGCATATCTCAATATGATGGTTCAGCATCGCTAATTATAACTGTGCTGAAACCACATCGAAGTCTAAACGGCCGATTCTACCATTATTTACTCCGTGGCCATTATTTTGCAGAGGAATTTTACAGGAATGGGCACGGCTTGGTTTCCGACTTGTGGACAACAAAATGGGATGAGATGCGCAATATCTATATTCCTGTCCCTCCCCGCGAGGAGCAGGACCAGATTGTGCGGTATCTGGACTGGCAGGTGTCCAAAATCAACAAGCTGATTCACGGCTACCAATGGAAGATCAAATTGCTGGAAGAGCGGCGGCAGACGATTATTGACCAGACAAGTCTGGAGGGAGTTGACGGTGTGAAACTCATCGACAGCGGAACACATTGGGTCAAACAAATTCCTGAAAACTGGAAGATGGTCTACTCCAAAAAGCTGTTCGCTGAGCGAAAAGATAAGGCTTTCCTGAACGATGAACAGCTTACTGCATCACAAAAACACGGTGTAATTTCTCAAAAAGAATTTATGGAAAAAGTGGGACGCCGCGTTACTGTTGTCACAAAAGGAGGTGATATCTTAAAGCATGTTGGAAAAGGCGACTTTATCATCAGTATGCGAAGTTTTCAAGGAGGACTGGAATACAGCTACGTTGAAGGAAAAATCAGTTCAGCCTATGTTATGTTGATTCCTCGAAAAGGACTTGTTTACGATGAATACTTTAAATGGTTTCTGAAATCGACCCCGTACATCAAGGCGTTACAGGGAACGGCTGACCTCGTTCGTGACGGGCAGGCTTTGCGTTATGCTAATTTTGCAAAAGTTCCATTGCCACAGGTGCCTATTGATGAACAGAAGCGGATTGCAGATTATATTGAACAGGAAACCGCTAAAATCGACCGAGCGATTCCCGTTCTGGAAAAAGAGATTGAACTCCTCAAAGAATATCGCACTCGTTTGATTTCCGATGTGGTCACCGGGCAGATGGATGTGCGCAACGTTGAGGTGCCGGAGTATACGCCGGAAGAAGATATTGCAGAGGAGGCTCCGGAAGAACAGGAGGTGGAGATGGATGCCGACTAATGTAAAAGAAAACAGCTTTGAATCGTCAATTGTGAGCTGGCTTGTGCAGCACAACGGCTACGAGCAGGGCTCCAATGCGGATTACAATAAAGAAATCGCGATGGATGAAACACGGCTGTTCCGTTTTCTGAATACCACGCAGGCGGACAAAATGAAGCAGCTGCGTCTGGAAAACGACCCTCTGGAAAAGGAAAAATTCTTGCAGCGGCTGGATCAAAGTCTCCATACCAATGGTGTGATCGACCTGCTGCGCAAGGGGTTCCGTTATAAGCACTTGGTATTGGATGTGTTTTATGTGCGTCCGTCTCCCGGCAATGAAACTGCCGCCAAACTCTATGCACAGAATATTTTCAGTGTGACCCGGCAACTCCAGTATTCCCGCCAGAATCCACTGCTGGCACTGGATGTATGCCTGTTTCTGAATGGTTTGCCCATCGTTACCATGGAGCTGAAAAATCAGCTTACGAAGCAGAATGCAGCGGATGCTGTAAAGCAGTATAAAGATGAACGCACTCCGGATGAAGTGCTTTTTAGCTTTAAGCGGTGTATCGTTCACTTTGCTGTAGATGACAATGAAGTGCGGATGTGCACCGAGCTCAAGGGGCAAAAGTCGTGGTTCCTGCCGTTCAACAAAGGTTACAACGATGGTGCAGGCAATCCACCAAATCCGGACGGCATGAAGACAGATTATCTCTGGAAAGAAATCCTTCGCAAAGATGATTTCTCCAACATCATTGAAAATTATGTGCAGATCATTTGCGATGAGGATGAAGAAACGCATAAAAAGAGCTACAAGCAGATATTTCCGCGCTATCACCAGCTGCAACTGGTCACTTCTCTGCTGGCGGATGCCAAGCGAGATGGAGTTGGAAAGCGATACCTGATCCAGCACAGTGCGGGCTCTGGAAAGTCTAATTCCATTGCATGGCTGGCGCACCAGCTGGTTACGTTGAAAGACGCAACCGACCACAATATTTTTGATACTGTGATCGTTGTTACGGATCGCGTTAATCTGGACAAGCAGATTCGGAATACGATCCGGCAGTTTATGCAGGTTTCCTCTACAGTCGGCTGGGCCAAGGACTCATCGGAACTTGGAACACTGCTGGAAAAAGGTACAAAGATCATCATCACCATTGTACATAAGTTCCAGTTCATTCTGGAGGATATCTCCAAGCTCCACACCAACCGGAGCTTTGCAATCTTGATCGACGAAGCTCATTCCAGTCAGAATGGCGACCTTTCCACAAAAATGAACATCGTTCTGTCCGGAAGCGAGTACGACAATGACGATCTTCTGGAAGATAAGATCAACACCCTGATCGATGGCAAAAAGCTTGCAAAAAATGCCAGCTATTTTGCTTTTACTGCCACGCCCAAAAATAAAACGCTGGAAGTGTTTGGCCGGGAAGAAATTCAGCCGGACGGAAGTAAACGTTTTTTTCCGCATTATGTCTACACGATGAAGCAGGCTATTGAGGAGCACTTCATCATGGATGTCTTACGCTATTATACTCCGATCCAGAGCTTTTATAAGCTCTCCAAAACGGTTGAGGATGATCCGCTCTTTGATAAAAAGAAGGCGCAGCGGTTGCTCCGCTATTATGTGGAATCCAATCAATATGCAATCGAGCAGAAGGCGGGCATCATTGTAGAGCATTTCCACACAGAAGTGATTGGTCGTGGAAAAATTGGCGGTCGAGCCCGTGCCATGGTGATTACCAGTGGAATCCCGCGCGCCATCGAATACTATAAAGCAATCAATGCTCTTCTGGAACAGCGTAAAAGTCCTTATAAGACGATCATTGCCTTCTCTGGCACAACCAAGTATGAGGGCAGGGAAGTTACCGAAGCGGATCTGAATGGTTTTACAAGCTCCAAAATCGAGCGTACCTTTAAGAAAGACCCTTACCGGATTCTGATTGTTGCGAATAAGTTTCAGACCGGTTTTGATGAACCTTTGCTGCATACGATGTATGTGGATAAGGGGCTTTCTGATATTAAAGCAGTTCAGACACTTTCCCGTCTGAACCGCAGTGCACCAGATAAAAATGATACGTTTATTCTGGATTTTGTAAACGATCCGGGTGTGATTAAAGCAGCTTTTGATAAATACTACAAAACAACGATTCTGTCTGGCGAAACAGATGTCAATAAACTGAACGATCAGATTTCGGAAATGGAATCGCTTCAGGTTTACACCCACGAGGATGTGGATTCCTTTGTCGAGGCATATTTGGATAATGCGCCTCGTGAGGAACTTGATCCGATTTTGGACAGATGTACAGAAAACTACAAAGAGCTAATCCCGGAAGAACAGATTCTCTTCAAATCCAATGCCAAAGGATTTGTTCGGACATACAATTTTCTCTCGGCGATTTTGCCCTACGGTAGCGTAGAGTGGGAAAAGCTGTCGATTTTCCTGAAGCTGCTGATCGGCAAACTTCCGTCTCCCGCTGAAGATGACAATATCAGCGGTCTACTGGAAGATATTGATCTGGAAAGCTATCGTGCAGTGGCACAGGATACCATGCGGATTCAGCTGGACAATGAAAATGGTGAATTGAATCCGATCCCCGTCAGCAGGGATGTTGGTATTTCGGTGCCAGAGCTTGATCCTCTGACGCAGATTCTGGAGGAATTCCATGATGCGTTTGGAGGCATTGACTGGACAGACGAAGATAAAGTGAAAAAGCAGGTTGCTGATCTGCCCGCCATCGTCAGTAAAGACGAAGCCTATCAGAATGCTATAAAAAACTCAGATGCACAGAATGCTCGTGTTGAAAGCGACCGTGCAACGATGCAGGCGATTCTCGATTCCATGAGTACGACGATTGAACTGTACAAGGCAGTGAACGAAAACCCGGCACTCTGTAAGTGGATTCAGGATATGGTTTTTGCCAACACGTATCAGACTTCGCCGCCTGCCAAAGAAGATCAGCCTGATTTCGATTGAAACACCAAAAGATATGTGATAAAATCAACTTATGATAGGGGATTATGCCCATCGCCGGGTGCTCGGCCTATCAATTTGCATGAAATCTGGATTTTGGAAGGAAGCAGCTATGCGTATTGACAATCTGACCTTGAAGAATTTCAGGAACTTTGAAAATGCCGAGATTCCGCTGAATCCTAAAATGAATATTGTGATCGGCAACAATGGCAGTGGAAAAAGTTCTCTGCTTATGGGGGCATTGACCGCTGCCAGCACTTTCTTCCTTGGAATTGACTATGCTTCTCCTCGCAGTATCAAAACGGAAGACGTTCGCCATGTGGCGTATGAAACCAATAAAATTTATCAGCAGCGCGAAGTTTATCCGGTTGAGGTGTCCTGTCAGGGTGTTATAAACGGTAATGCTTGTACATGGTCTCGCTCTCTGAGTGGACCAAAATCCAACACTACCTATGGTGCTGCATCGGATCTGAAAAAAATTGCATCTGAACTTCAAAAAGAAGCAGCACTTCCTTCTTCGCAAACGGTACTTCCGCTCATTGCTTACTATGGTACGGGCCGCCTGTGGGCACAAAAGCAGGCGAAACAGAAGGAAAAACAGAAGCTGAAGTCCCGCTTTGAAGGTTATCAGGACTGCATCGCTGAGCAGGCTACGGACAAGCAGCTTATGGAGTGGTTCAGTGACATGACCCTCCTTGTCAGTCAGGAAGGACCTATTCCGCAGGTGAGTGCGGTTCAGCGGGCGTTGGAACGCTGCTTTGCGGATTTGATCGACCACGATGAAACGCAGCATGTTAAGGTGGAATATCGTCAGAGATATCGGGCGATTGTTGTTGAATACGTTAATCGGAATGGCGAACATGAGCTTCATCCGATGTCTGAGATGAGCGATGGATACCGGTCTGTGCTGAATATGGTAGCAGATATTGCGCACCGGATGGCTGTTTTGAATCCTCAGCTCGGCGATTCTGTTTTGGAAACACCTGGTATCATCATCATTGATGAGATTGAATTACACTTGCATCCCGGCTGGCAAAAGCGAATCCTGAATGATTTGACAACGGTTTTTCCCAATATTCAGTTTATTGTATCCACGCATTCTCCGGAAGTGATTACTTCCTATAAGGATGCAAATCTTATTCTGCTGAAACACGAGGGCAGTGCAACACAAATCGATTCTGCCTACGGCAAGGATGCAAACACTGTTCTGCGAAGTATCTTGCTGGTTGGAGATCGTCCGATTGAAATTGAAAAGCTGTTTGATAAATTCTCGGAGCTTCTCCATAAGGAGGATTATGCAAAGGCCAAAGAGGTTCTGGAAAATCTGGAACAGATTTTGGGATATAATGATCCGTCCGTCTATGATGCCAGAAACAGTCTGGAAATTGAGCAAATGGAGTGGCCGGAATGAGGTATATCAAAAAGTCAGAGATTGAACCGCGAGATTTGCGAGAGTATAAAAAGAACTGCCGCAAAGCATCCCCGCCGTTAAAAATTACTTATAAAGATATGCCAAAGGACGGTACACGGCAGCAGTTGGCACGCGACCAAGGTTATCTTTGCGCATATTGTATGCGCCGCATTAGTCTCGATCCGGCGGACCAACTCAACTATCTGAATATTGAACACCTTGACCCGCAAAATCAGTTGCCGGATGAGGCAACTACAGATTTTTCAAATCTTCTGGGCGTGTGTCCCGGAAATCGGAGTTCTACGGAAAATGCAAAAAAGACTTGCGATGCCTACCGTGGAATCTTGGAAGAAGATCAGCAGACAATGCGCTTGAATCCGCTGGATGAAGCTCAGATGGATACAATCTTCTACCAAAGAAATGGTGAGATAGGATCAACCGACACGGAACTTAACAAGGAGCTTTCCGACAAGCTCAACCTGAACAGTGAAGCGGCCTACTTACCGCAAAATCGTGAAACCGCTTACAGTCAGTTGGTAAGATTTCTGAAAGCCAAAAAGCCCATAGGTGAATGGTCAAAGCCATTTCTTCAGCAGGCATGGCAGTTGTTTTGTACGCCGGACAAAACAGGGGCCTATCGGGAATATGTTGGGGTCTATGAATACTGGCTCAAGCATTGGATGAAGAAGTGATTTCGTGCTAAGTGTTAGGCTTATGTGCCGCTGCTTGACGCACAACGTCTGCTGCTAGGTTCAATATTATGTGTTTTATAGCCTGCTTAAAATGCAAACAACGTACCACCGTAAATCCGAACGCTCTGTAATTTTGGCACCCGCCCAGGCTGCTATCAAGAACCCCCTCAAGT
>OGES01001429.1_pt1 | contig 19002 bp, 16 predicted proteins | sample 1570711 | NCBI WGS metagenome assembly OGES01 (sample SAMEA2582133, study PRJEB24529) | metagenome | biome: Human gut stool | place: China | collected 2011 | reverse complement strand
ACAAGGGTTATTGTAAAAAACGGAGCTATAGTCAAGATCGGTGTGCATTTTTTTTTCGAGCCCCGTCATATCGAGAGGTGGGTGGTGGAAGGTGCAGAAGATGACATAACCGTATGAACGGATGAACTCGTTGTGCTTCGATCTTTTTCATGAATTCCGGCTTTAGCGGTTCTTTTTTCCATTGTAGAAATTTGTTATAAATCTTTTCATTCTTGCAGGCTTCAATCAGAAAAGCCGCCAATTCTTTCGGTGAACTGAAATTCCGTATATCCACAGAACAATTTTCTCCGGGGGCAAATGTCTCGATATTGGGTGCACCTAAATAGATAGGTACTGCACCGGCCAATAGTGGATCGTAGAATTTTTCCGTGACATAGTCGTTTGCACGACTGTTTTCAAATGCAATGACAAATTTGTACTGTCGATATAACTCCATTTTGCTGTCCTGTCCCGAATCCTTTTCCAATTTACAATTATTAAATAATTTCCCGTACGAGTCGATCGAAATATATTGCATCAGTTCTTGCAAGTATTCCTGTCTTCCGCTTTGATTGAACGGGCTGGATATCATCATGCAAATATCCTTCTTTTCATGAAACGAAAATTCAGGCATTAAGATTAATTCTTTTCGATATTCATATCTATAATATGGATAAACGATATCTGCATCTTGGTGATATGACATTTTATAGTCGAAGACTTCCATAAATTCAGGGTCTTTCAAAAAATGATAGTTCTCTTCGCATTCCAGTGACCAGGCTACCCATTTCTGTCCTTCGGGTTTGTCAAGGTCTTCTTCCAATTCGTTACTTAAGTCGGGCAGATGGAAGACTACAAAATCCGCTGTTGACAGGAATCGCCGATCTGTCGTAATGATGCAATTTGCCGGAATTTTCTGTATAGGAATATCAAGCGGTTTATTCCACATTGTGTTAAAGATCAGAATTAGCTTTGTTTCGGGCGATATTTCGTAAGTTAATTTTCTTATCCAATAGGAATTACGCCATTTCAGGTAGGACTTTAGTCCTTGTTTAGCCGTCTTATATTGATTGATACATGTATTTCTTGCGTCTGCCGTAAGTTTATTTTTTATAGCAAATAGTTGGTACAGATGGTGGGTAGGTAAAATGAATCGAGTGTCATGTATGTGTGCTAATGAAGAAAATGCAATTTTGTATAGCAGGTAGCTTCTTACATATAACTGGCTTTTAAGATTTTTATCATCAGAATCAAATCTATAATTTTCAGCCAAGCGGATCAACCGGTCAGCAATGAAAAATAGATCGTGTATTCTCTTTTCCCGGCGTAGAGAAGTCATAATCGATCCTTCCCGTTGCCTATAACCGTAGAAATCAATATTTGTGACAACGATCCGCCTGGCATAACAGAGTGCGATTGGCGTCCACAGTTCATCCTCATGCAGAACACTTTCAAAGCGGAGCTGATGGGAAAGAAGCCATTCCCTGCGATAGATGTAATTATACACCATTGGCGGATAGACATTTTGTTTCATTAATTCAGTGAAACAATATTTTCCATCTATAGTCTGCCCTATAAGGTTTTGCGGGATAGGTGCAAATGGATTGCCATTACTACCGTCCGGATAACAGAAAAGGGAGTTCCCCATTCCCATATCCGCATTTGCTTGTGAAGTTTGAAGGTATAGATCAACAATTTGATCGCCAATGAGCCAATCATCACTATCGAGAAATGCAATATAGTTGCCTTCTGCAAGTTCTACCCCTCTGTTTCGTGTTGCAGATAATCCTGCATTCGTCTGATGGATTACATGTATATGGCTATAGTTTTCGGCATACTTATCTGCTATTCTGCCGGAGTTATCGGTCGAGCCATCATCAATCAGGATGATTTCAAAATTTGTCAAGGGGAGATGCAATACAGATTCGAGACATGCAGGCAGATATAGCTCCACATTATAAATGGGAATGATAAAAGATAGCACAGGCGTTTCGTGTTTCATGTTTTGATTTAATTAGATTGAACAAAAGTAAGGAATAAAGTTATTTTTTTGAAAAAGAAAATGTATATTTGGTGGAAGGAAATGTGATTTTTAACCGCAAAAACACTATTCTAATGAAAAATCTAACAAAAACACTGATCATGGCCGTTTTGCCTTTGATGTTTTTCGGCTTGTTTACCTGCCAACCTGAATCTGATCCTGCTATTTATCAGGCTGAAAGTTTCATGGATGTATATCCCGATAGTGCATTTCTGCTTTTGAAAAACATCCTTAAGCCGGAGAAACTATCAGCAGAAGAATATGCGATATGGTGTCTCCTGATGACACAGGCACGAGACAAGAATTATATGGAGCATACTTCAGATTCAATGATTAATGTGGCGGTGAAGTATTTTGAAAGACATAAAGACCCGAAACGTTTAGCCTGGTCGTATTATTATTCGGGAATAATCTCGAATGAATTAGGCGAACATGTTCAATCTCAATTAGCTTTCCTAAAGGCTCGGTCGGTTGCATTAGAAATAGATGAACCTAAATTGCTGGGACGGATTTATGAAAATCTGGGAAATGTTATTCTATAAATGATTAATTATTTATAAGTCAGTGCAATAGTGTTTTATTCGACTTGCAAAAGGAACAAAATAGGAACAAAATCAATAATTTAAGCGATTCTCCGTTTTTCGCATTTCACTTAGTTTCATCCTTTGCACTTAGTCGTACTAAAAGTGTTTTTTCAAGCCATTTTTCCCGACAACCAGTCACTCTTCTGAGAATATATTGTTGAAGCGCGTCGATGAATTGTTGCAGCCAAAAAAGAAAATGACAAACCTCAGTCTTATGGGTATATCCCTATTGGAGTTTTGTCCTTCGTAAAGGTAGCTATTTCTATCAAGTCATAGGCATATGGAAAGGCAAATATGCCTACCTAAATTTAGTTTACTTTGATTTAGCATATATATAGAGCTAACCGACTAAAGTAAACTAATTTTTTGTACCTATTTCGATAGTATTCCATTCAAAACATACTACCAAAAGAAGAAGATAACTTTGCCGGATATTTTCTCTTTTCGCTGTAGCTTTGTTGGCGATACTCCATAATTTCACGGAATCATCTAACCTGCTATGCTATTCGCATCGCATTTTTCAAAAATTGTCATACCTTTACGAACAATTATTACTGTCGGTGCTCGATAAAGCAATCGCATTAGAAAAGTATGCGTAGAGCCGTTGGGGTTGATCGTCCGCGAACGACACTTTATTGAACCTGGGACAAGGGCGAGGGTAGTTTGCAGTGCGCATATCATTTATTTTTATGCGAACTACATTATCCGTCCGCGTTACGACGCAGACAAGCTGGAAGACCGACCGTCGGCGGTTTCCGCCGCGCAACATTCCGATTCATTTTCATTCACATCCGCCAGACGCCTAACCGCTAATCAGACCTTTATGCTCTTTGTCATGTCGTGTATACGATAAGAACAACACAACTATTGTCAAATCCGAAAATTCAAAAACAATGGAAATGAATCAAAGCATCGTGCATGGATAGCCTGTGCATACCATAATCCCCGAAACGGCTGCAACTGCTCAGCCCGTACAATGCGCAACAATTGACGAATCGCAAATCGCGTCGGCTGCCTCTGTAACTGCTCAACCGACCATTTCGCACGAGTTGCTATATACCCCTGCCGAAGCCGCCAGAATCGTATATCACCTGACTGATGGGTATTTCGATCCCGGATACATCCTGCTTTTCGGCAAGTTGGTCGGAGACACGCCCCACAGAGATGCTGCAGCCTACAACCTGCTGGTGGTGGTGCGCGAAATACCGAGTTGCGACTGGTTTCACAACCAATGCATCCTGCATTACAAGATGCCTTATCGACACCGAAAAATCACCTACATCAACCTTTTTATTCTGCCGTTGAATTACGGCATTGAACCGCACGACATTCCTCTATTTCGCCTATGCCAAGGGCAAATTGCCTCTTCTACTACAAGCAGAGAAAGTCTTTTGTAGCTGTTGAATCTCAAAGCGGAAGTGGCAAACTCCGATTCATGGAGTAAAGGTTATATGTCGTTTTATGGCATAAGATATGAACCATGGACAGAAGTCAGAAAGTCCAAATCACAATTCTGCCGGACTTATTTTTGATATAGAATCCTAAAAAACATTTAATGTCTGTTCTTTTAATGTAGGGATGATTCCCTGCTCCGTTTACTCATAATCCTAACGATGGAATAATATTGACAAAATTTCTGATTGCACTTTATCTGTGATAGCTTTGCTACATATTGCATTTAATTCATGGTTGCAAATAGCAATTCCATCAAGGCAACTCTTTCCTAATGCACTATCTTCCGGGGTGTAATAGCCTTTGATAAGTTCATTCCAAAAGAGCCAATTAGCGATTGCCTGATATTGATCTCGAATATTTAAGATGCAACGTATTTTATCATACAGTTCCATCCCTTTTGTAAAGTCGTCCCAAGCCTTTATCCGTTTATCATTTATTGATGCAACTTTAATCAATGCATCCGAAAAATCTTTTATATCCATACGAACTAGTTATTTATACTCACTATATGAGTTATTCTTCATTGAATCATCAAATTCTTTTTTGAGTTTATATAGCTCTGATTCTGAATCGGCTATATCGCCTCGATAATTCTTATAGAACTGTAAGATGTGCAGATATTTTTGGTTATCTGTCAAATCTTCGATATGGTTAAAATTATTTTTGAAGATTATAGGATATAGCTCTGCCCGTTCCTCATCGGTAAGCTCCGATATTGCTTTTCGCCACTCCTGAGTATATCCTAAATGCTCAAAGAAAAATCGGAATAGCAGAAATGTCTCAGGCATAATGAGCAATTCCATATATTCCTTCTCATTTCGACCAAAGGCTTTCTCAAAGAAAGATACACCTCTGCCTATTTTACCTTTGGTAGCATTGAGAATAGCCTGAACAGCGCGAATATACTTGCGATTCCAATATTTGCCTATGTAATCTCTATCGTGGCTATGTTCACCTGTAATTGGATGATATTTCATCGGGAATGAGTATATGCTAACATTCAGTTTCTCACATAAATCCACATTTATCCGCATACGATGATACAGTTCTTCCGGCTTATCTGTAAAATTGTAGAGAAGATAATTGGAAAAGTCTTTCATTCCATACTTCTCGCTCATCATAATAGCCTTTGTATATTCAGGTTCTGTCTTAATATTATCGAAAGCTATACGGAGAGGTCGGACAGGAATTTCTGCCAATAGTTTAACAATGCGGCGATTGAATAATCTTGCATCAACGCCTTGATTAAAGTCCACGAAGCGCAGACGACCTAACCGCTTCTTGAACTTGACATCGAAATAGGGTGCAAAATCTTTGTATGTGGCGATCAAAGCTTCTCGCGTGCAGGTTTCGGGATGCAGGAAACCATTCTTTTCCCGTAATGCGTATATTTCAGTCCTTGTTTTCTCGTTGAACGATTTATAGTTATTCAGTTCTTGGAGTAACTTGAATGATTTGCGAATATATGCACGGTTATTGATTCCCAAACGAAGATTCCTGATAGCTATTGTATACCAGTTCGGCTCAAAATATTTAGCTTCTTTTGTAAACCCACAAGATTTGATATCTTTGATGATGTCTTCTAATCTATTAGAAGCTAATACATTATTATCCATCAGTAAAAGATTTTGCTGTTCGCCATACAGCTTCCGTGTTCGGTCGATACGTTCACGTAAAGGTAAATATTCTTGATATTCCGGCTCGATTCGCCAAACGGTACAAAAGGAGCATTTTCGTATACACCCTCTTGTAGAGTAACTGTAATAGGCGCCACTATCGGGATACACATAATCTATCTCGTCAAGAATCGAATAATCCAGAGGCAGTTCATCAATAATATAAGGATTGTCCTTATCGATGTCTTTATATGGTGTATGGAGTGTCCCGATATGAGGACGAATGCCCGTTGCCTTTTCAATCTCATCCGGTTGGATAGATGCCATTACACCTCCAACCATAATGTTTTTTGTATCTTTCACCATCAGCTTTGCAAACTCAATTGTCTCAATGGTGATATCCCAATAGAAAGTAAATAGCGTTGTTACTCCAACCCAATCCCAACGAGGGTGTTTCTTATATTCTCCTGAATGATAGAATTTTTTATAATATTCGACCCAAGGCCCTAATATAGCAGCAATCTCAGAATCCTCTATGCCCACCTGTTTTAAATATTCATGCTTCCTATACCTGATATATAGAGCGATTTTGTCTGAACGTAGCTTCCAGTTTACGGAGCCGTCAAGATCGGATAGTTTGGCCACGCATTCCTCGGTGATTTGACTGATAACAAACTCTTTCAAATCTCCTTTGTAAAAGATGACATCATCTCCACGCAACCTAAAATAGGTTGCGAGTTTCATTAGCCCGATTGGTGGAAATTTATTCTTGTAGTTGGGCTCAAGCAGTAATACTCGGCGACTCATCTCGTCAAATCCTCCTCGATAACTTTTATCAGAGCATCTCTCTGACGTTCATCGGGTATAGCGTTTGCAATAGACGCATATATCCGTCCAATGAGTTTCCGTTCAGCCTTACTGTACTTCGAGTAAATAGGACTATCTGTTCTGTATTTTGTCTTTGGAGTTGTTTCAGGCTCGTCTGGTTGTGATGCTTTTGTTGAAGGTAATCCATTATGCAATTTATCGGAAGTCGGTATTAACTTATCGATAATTTTTCCCAACGGAGAATCAGAATCTTCAATTTTAGCGCGTCTTTTCTCTAATTGCTTTATAGCTTTTTCGGACTTCTTCTTATATTCTTCGAGCTGTTTTATTAAATCAACATGCTCTTTTTTAGAGATATAATCACTTTTGTCTTTTATTTTCTCTTCGAGTTCTTCTGCCTTGTCAATAATTTTTAGATTGTTTCTTATATCGGATGCATCATAACACATATCTTTAAGATGCATAAAATCATGTCTCACGCACTTCTCAAACTCATAAAGATATGTGTTCTCCCCAAAATAATCTCTACGAGAATTTGGGATAAGATATTTGCTTGTAGCGTGGATTTCACCAAAATAGTAAAAAGAGAATCTTTGGTCAGTTGTTGCAAAAAATTTCTTACAGATTTCCTCGTCACCAATCTGAATATTCTCTTTTCGCAAACGAATACCTCGTGCAATATTTATTCGCTCCATTTGTCCACCCAAATGAGATAGCGAATACCATCCCCAATAGATTATATTGCCATCACTATCTTTTGATAGTAAGAAATCGACTCCAAGTATGTCATCGATCGCTTTTTTGCTTCCTGGAATTTCTTTGTATATATGTGTTGTATATGGCTTATAAATCTGTTCTTCGTTAACGTATATATTATATGTATCAACCTTTAATCCATTGTCTTTTATGAATTTATTGATCTGAGAGCGATATATAAATTGCGAAGATATATCAACTGGTGCGACCATAGAGAGATAAGTCTTGACGCGCTCAACATTGAGCAATTCGTCAGAAGTTACATTCTCCAAAATAACCTTGAAATAGTGTTTATCCGCAGCCTCTTTTTAATCTAACAGCTTACCCATAACTCAATGCGTTATTGTTAAAATCACAAAAACATCGTCATATATACAGGGATATAGTCAATCCCTTGCTCGCGTTTCAGGTCTTTGGTGTAGATAACATACTTGTTCTGCACGCGGTCGGAGAACTTATCGCAGAAAACATCCAACGAGGTATGCGATTTATACCCGGATGACTTCACTTCAATCGGCGATATTTTATGCTCGTCTGCTATCAAGAAATCTATTTCATAGTATTTCTTTCCATCCGGGGTCGGTATCGTATGATAAAACAACTGCTTGCCGGCAGACCTCAACATCTGGGCTATAACATTCTCATAGACATAGCCTAAATTAGCGCTGAGTTTGTCGTTCAGCAGTTTTTCATAAATAATGTTATCCGTAAAGTCCTTGTCCTTGAAAGCCAGTGTTACAAACATTCCGGTATCGGATGCATATATCTTAAAGCGTTCATTATCCATTGTAAGAGCTAATCCGACATTCGGGTCATTGGAATGATATGCAACATTGGCAGACATGAAATTATTCATCATCTTGACTATGCCTGCAACCCGCTCTGCTCTTTCGCCGGGTATAGCCGATGCTATTTGATAACGCGAAGCATTCTTACTTAACTGTGCAGGTATGGCATCGTACAATGCAGTGGCTCTGCCCGTATTATCCAACTTCCAAAAATCCTCCTCGTACAGCGAAACAATATCCCGCTTTACTAAATCTACTGCTCCAAGATTGTTCGTCTTGATATACTCTGCTACTGCTTTCGGCATACCTCCGACCAACATATACAAGCGGAAATCGCGCATCATTCTACGATGAACGGCATCGCCTAACGGTATTCGTTTTTCAAATGCCGTGCGCAGCAACGGTATCGTGGCGGTATCGCCTAACGCCCATCGAAATTCCTCATAGTCCATCGGAAACATATCGACCCGCGTCTCCTCGCTCGGCAGCAGGATATCCTGACTGCTTTTGTGAACAGTAATGAGTGAGCCGGTTTCGATATAGTCGTATCGACGGTCTTTAACCAAATGTTTGATAGCCTGACGAGCCAAAGGAGCCTTTTGTATCTCATCGAATATGATTACCGACTTGCGCTCAATCAACTGCACCCGATAGATGAGTTGCAGCCGAAGAAATATATAGTTCAAGTCTGATATGTCATTAAAAAGCTCCTGCACTTCTGCCGGTGCAATGGCGAAGTCGATGAGAATGTAGGACTCATACTCATTTCGGGCAAACTCTTCTGCAAGTGTGGACTTCCCGATTCGTCTTGCTCCCTGTATAAGAATTGCGGATTCTCCATCCCGCTCCCTCTTCCATTTGAGCAATCGGTCGTACATCTTGCGCTTGAACAATATAGTATCTTTCTCCATAACCGTTGATATATAGCGCAAATATAATGCTTTTGTTGGTATCCGCCAAAAGTTTCACGTCTATTTTGTCAATTTGCGCTGGATATTTATGCTCATTCTGTCAAAATCCGCCGTTTTCAACTTTGCAAATTGCAGTGCGCGTGCACGCTATTGTAGTGATCCTCTTTTATGGTATTTTCATTGGAAGATTCTCAATCTCGAGTTTCATAGTAGGTGTTAGACATTTGCCACAGCCCTTTTAATTCGGGTTTGTCCGTGTGCCACGAAATTCATTTCGGGGGAGCCTAATACCCCATTTTAGTGAAAACAACATCCAAACAAAGGAAGAAAAGTCAAACAAAAGAAAGATAAATACATTGATTATAAGTATTTTAATGAAATACAGCTATTTCATCAAAATTTCATAATATCTCATTAGTGTGACATTTTTTTGTGACATTTTTCGGATGGATTTCCTATCTTTGCAGTGTAATCATTCAATCATCTGTTATGGCAAAGGCGACACTCTCACTCTCGAAAAAAGCGAACGCACACGGCGAGCATCCCATACTGGTGCGACTTGACATCACACGCACCAACCGTCCGCAATTCAAGTCCAACATTGCCGTCCTGCCGGAGTATTTTGCCGATGGCGAAATCAAGATACCGATGCGCGGCAAGCTCAATGCGGCGTTCCGTGACGAACTGCTGAAAAAGAAGACGGACATCGAGGCGTTCATCGCTTCGCTACAGGCCATCGCCATGTCCTTGCCGGAGGGAACACGCACACGCAAGGACATCCTTGATGTGTACGAGGTGGTGAGGTCGGTCAATCCTGCCGAAATCAGCCGAACGACTATTGTCGCCAAGAAAAAGGAACAGGCCGCAGCCAATGCCGAACTCGTCCGCCAGTTACAGGAGGTGCGCAGACCGGGACTGCTTGAGTTTGTCCGCAAAAGGCTGGAGGGCATGAGGAACGGAACAATCAAACGCAAGGGTAACAACTACACGAAAGAGACCCTGCACACTTATACGGGTTTCGCCAATATACTTGAAAATTTCGTCAAGCTGCATCCCGTCGAGTGGGAAGACATAAACGAGCGGCTGATAGACGAGTTTGTCCTTTATATGGAGGAATACGGCTATATGAAGAAAACCATAAACAAGAACCTCGCTGTATTCTCCGCCATGCTCAATACCGCTTTCAAGGAGGGCTACCGTTTCAAGACATCGGTACTCGACCATTTCCCAAAACTCCATGTGACCCGTGAAGACAAGGTGGTGGAAATCTATCTGACAGAGGAGGAACTGCAGGCACTCTATGAGATGCCGCTAAGCGGAAAGGAGGATAAGGCCCGTGATGTGTTCCTCGTCGGCTGCTATACAAGCCAGCGTTTTTCAGATTATTCCCATATCACGGAGCGTAATGTGAGTTTCCATGACGGGGTGGGCATTATCACACTGACGCAGCAGAAGACCGGGACGGAAGTCACCATTCCCATACTCAACGACAACCTTATCCGAATCTTCGAGAAATATGATTACAACCTGCCATACATACACAACAATGACTTGAATGAAATAATCAAAGTCATTCTTGAAAAGCTCTCCGAATCAGTACCGAGCCTGAAGCAGGAGATGGCGACCAAAATCACGCTTGTGAGCCAAAGAATGGAGGAACAGAACAAAGTACAGTTCAAGCGCAACGAACACGGCGAAGCCCTTGTGCCAAGATACAGGCTCGCCACCACGCACACGGCACGGCGAACAGGCATTACCCTCATGTACCTGAGCAAGCTGCTCGACAGCCACGAAATGATGTCCATAAGCGGGCATAAGACGGAAAGCGTATTCAACGATTACATCAAAATCAGCGGTATCGAACTGGCAACAAGCATCGCCAAGAAAGTGGCAAAGGCAAAGCAGGAGGCTGAAGTGAAATCCATGCTCATGGAGCAGTTGGGGCAAATGTCGGCAGAACAGCTCGCCGCCTTGCTGGAACAATCGAAGACCGGAACAAATGACTGACCCTTATATCCCTATTGAACATATGAAAGAAAACATCGAAGACATAAATGCCGATATAGAATTGCAGTATGGCCAGCGGAACATGGAGCGCAACATTGCCTATATCCTCTCGCTTGTAGAAGCCCGCCTCAAGGAGGACGGAGAACTGGATGACGAGATTCCCGTGCCGTCGGTCGAAGCAGCCGCCAAGACCATCATACTGCTCATAGACCGCCCTGAACTGCCGTGGGAGACCATCTGCAGGGAGAAGCGTGTCAAGCATGTCGTGGAATACCTTTTTATCCGGGCACGCAACCATCCTGATGAAGTGCATGACTTTGTGGATTCCCTCCTGCGGAAATACCTGCCGGAGATACCGCCACAAATGATACGGACATATCTGAATGCATGGAAACAGATAGCCGGACAGCAGAAGCCTTCCGGATTTACGGACGAGATCCTTTACCCGGAACATTCTGAGAAAATTCTCGACACCCTCCATTTCCTGCTGCAAGGCGAAGTCGGCAGAGGTGCGGCACTTGTCATGGTGTGCGCAAGGGATGAAGGGCTTGTGAGGAACATCGCCCATGCCAAAATCGTTACCGAGTTCCGTCATGTGACGAAGACTGCCTACAACAATTACCTGCACGAGCGTTTTACCGACAAGGAAAAGAAAAACATAATCGGAACACTGCGGACTAAAATCGGTTATACCAAAGAGGATGACGGGCGTATCGTCTTCCTGTCCGGTAAGCCAAGCCGGAAGAGTGTGTTCGTGCAGTTGTGGCGGATGATGAAATCATTGGCCGAATAATTTGTATTTTTCCTCTGTTCGCAAATTATTGGCCTGCTTCCTGATTGTCGGAAGCAGGTCTTTTTATATGTTTATCCCTGTCTAATCTGTTAAATCCGTTCACAAAAATGTTTCCCGGTGTCCGGCAGGTAATGACAACCCAAAATATTCCGTAATCGTTTCAAAGCGTTCTAATTTCGCAGTGCGAATCCGCCGAAGACCTCACTCCGGCGGTGCAGCCCGGGCAGGTGCGAGGCGAATGTCTTGCCGTGAGGGTCGCAAGAAAACCTGCCCTTACCATGATGAAATCTTCAAATGAACTGGAATCACGACAGCCCGAGACCATAGTCATCACTTCTGTCGATACACTGAAGTCCGCCTTTCAACAATGGGCGGAGGAACAGGCACGCTGTACCGCCGCCAAGGATGCTATGCTTGACGAGGCGGCTGTCCGTCACAGGCTCGGCAAAAGCCATGCGACACTATGGAGGTGGAACAAGTCCGGCTACCTGACCTGCCACAAGGTCGGCGGAAAGAACTGCTACCGCCTGACGGACATCGAACGAATAGAGGGAGGGAATAAAAAATGAACATCGAACAACTGACGGACATCATCGCACGGCATGACCCTCTTTTAGCTGATGCGGTCGGCAAAATGGTCGGCTACATTCAGGACAGGTGGGCAGCACCGTACCCATCAAAGGAACAGGCGGAAGCGGTCAATGCCTACCTCCGTTCCGTCCATGCGGACGGTGACGGCACGATGAGCGAGAGCAACATCGCCCACCGCAGGATTGCCACGCAAAAGATAACCATCAACGCCATCCGTGTGCTTGACCATGACCAGCTCGACCGTTTGCAGGATGTGCTGAACCACATCGCAGCGGACAGGGAATACCACATGCCGGAACACGGGTATGGCATGGGCAGATAGCTGACCAGTGTAACACCTATAAATATCATAGACTATGTGCAAGAACGAACAGAGCATACATTACTGCACCATCCTTTCTGCCGGGCAGTGGGATTTCCTTTTGGACGGCAAAGCCGCCATCGACAGGCAGAAGTGCCTGTACAGGCTGATGACCGCAGCCGTGCGGACAAAGACCGTCCTCCGTATCAAGGGCGTTGAGATTGCCTTGGAGGTGGGACAGGCGGCAGCTTCCGATGTGGAACTTGCGGAGTACATGGGCTGCAACCGCAAGACCATCGGAAAACTCATCGACTGCTTCAACAGGCTCGGCATGCTGACCACCCGAACCAACAACCGCACTTCCATACATTCCCTGCATTTCCTGACGGGGTGGTATGTGGATGGTGTCCTGCTGACCAATCCCCACTATGTCAAGCCTGCGGCTGTTCCCAAAAGACAAACAGACGGAGTGCGGACACCATACTCTAATGATATGCCGTTGGAGAATAAGCCGTGTACCGTGCCGGACGGTAGCCAATGCCCAAAACAGGATGCGGACAGTTTAGCCGCCCTTTCTTCTTCCCTTTGTTCGCCTGTGGTTTCTGATAGGTCTGATGACAGAGCGGATGCGGAGGACGAAGCCGACAATACCCATGCCGGAAGCAACGGCAACGGGCAGCATGGCATTAACCCGGTAGAAAGCCCGAAAGAGGCGCAGGACGGCACGATTTGCGGCGTGAATGACCCGACATAGCCGGGAGGGACTGACGGGCGCACAGCGCAGGATTTCAGCGGTACTCCGTTGGCGTGGCGTGACTGACTGGGCTTGCCCAGATATAGCCCATTATAACTTCTCCGCTTCGCTCCAAAGTTGTGGGCTCTCCCGAGGGGCTGGGCGTTGCCCCGTCCCACTTAGGACGCTGCCCTAAGAACCCGGCAAGGACTTTCAGCCCTGTGCAACCCGACCAAAGAGTGACCCTCTCTTTGGAAACTCCGCTTAGTGGCTTCCACCCCTAAGAACCCGGAGCAGGAAGTGACCCTCTCCCTGCACCCTCCGATTAAGGCTCAGCCCTAATAACCCAAAGTGAAACTCAAAAACAGACAAGCCCTATGGCACAGAAGACATCCGTCAACATAAAGCCCTGCAACCTTGGCAGCAGCAGCCCGCATAACAAACGGTCAGCAGAATATCTCGCCAACATCCGCAAGGAGAAGTTCTATATCCGCACCGACCTTATGGAAAAAAACGAAATGTGGGTATCATCACAATTAGGCGATACCTCATTGACCGACTACTACAATCAGATAGCCGCAATGGTCAAGGAAAAGACAGGTCGGGCGATGCAGACCAAAGACCGTGAACGGGTGAACAAAAAGACGGGTAAGGTGACCATCGTCCGTGGCAGCACACCGCTCAAGGAGGGCGTGGTAGTAATCAAGGAGGACACCACGATGGAGCAGTTGCAGAAGTTCTGCAAGGTGTGTAACGAGCGTTGGGGTGTCACAGCCCTGCAAGTGTTCATCCACCGTGACGAGGGGCATTACGGAATACCCGGCGACAATGCCACATGGAAACCAAACTTACACGCCCATATCGTATGGGATTGGATGAACCACGATACGGGCAAGTCCTGCAAGCTGGACGAGAAAGCCATGAGCGAGATGCAGACGGTTTTGGCTGAGTGTTTGGAGATGGAAAGGGGCATCTCAAAGGAGATTACAGGCAAGGCACATTTGGAGCGGACGGACTTCATCCTTGCCAAGCAGAAGCAGGAAGCGGAACAAGCCAAGGCAGAAAAGGAAGCAGCCCTTGCCGCCAAAGAGGAAGCCGAAAAGGAACGGCAAACTATCGAGAGTGAGAACAAAGCGAAAGAGCAATATCGACAATCGCTTGACACCGAGATTTCCGACAAGGAGCGGCAACTCAAAGATGAACGCAAGGCGAAAGTGGACAGCATCTTGGACAGCGTAAGCAGCCTTGTCGGGGTGGGAAAATCCGCAGCAGTCGAAAAGGAAAACGCCAAACTGAAAGCCGAGAACGAGCGCATCAAAAAATTCTTTCCCGATGCCGTCAAAAACAAAGTGGAGGAACTGACAAAAGAATTGGTCGCAGAGAAGCTGAAAGCCGAAGCCGAACGTGACAGGGCTTTGGTGCAAAATCGCTCACTTGTCATTGAACGTGACAAGGCGGTGAAGCAGCTTCAGGAACAGCAAGCCAATGAGCAGCAGCACATCGACTTTGCCGTAAGCCGTGCCACGGCGGAGAAAGACAAGACCATCCGCTTGCTGCAAAGTGCGCTGAAAGCGAGCAGGCGTATTCTGAATGTGCTTGCCAATATTCTTTACAAGGCAAACGAGGTCTTTAAGCGAGCCATTGATGCAATTATCCATTTCGGCACGGAACAGCACAAGTCTTTCTTTGCTCCGTCAGAAGCTGCCGACATAAAGAGCGTGATGCAGGAGTATGGGGAAACGACCGAACAGCAGAATGCAGTCGGTGCGTGGCTCTGTAACTATGCGGAGAGCCGTCAGCCTTTTGATGAAATAAAACATCGCCACACACTCAAAGAAGTGGGCGATGTTGCCAATGGGGCGTATGATTGGAAGATTGAACGGGGGCAAAACAAGAACATTAAACTATAATCGTTTACTCTTGCAAGATTACAAAATATGAATTAAAAAACACTCGTTGTTGGGAGTATTCTTGTGTATCCGAATATATTTGCGTAACTTTGCAAGGCATTCTTGTGCAAAGAAGTTAACTATAGTATAAACATTAAAAAAGAATATATTCGAAAGAAATAGTTTATGAGTTTAAGGCATCCTTGGCTCGACTGAGATACCAGAATTAGCACTTCATGAACACATCAGCACAGTCAAGGCGATGGGTGGCTACGCTCTTATACATTAGGGCGTGGGCAGCTTGGTTGTTGTCTGATGTGGGCTGTGCTAAGCCTTGGTATCAACCTCTACCACGCCCTTTTCTTTCAAAGAAGAGGGTCTTTACTTTCTATATTCGTATAAAAGTAGTGGTAGATGAGCGATTTAAGTATTCCTCCTGTAAATATTTCAGATGTTTTGTCTGGGCAAGAACTTGCAGACAAATTATATCCTCTTATAGGGACAAAATTTTCTTTAACTGAGAATCCACGAACAAATGGATCTGCATTGCGTAAAATAATCTCTAAGCAATTGGATGATGGAAGTATTCAGATTGCAGATAAAAATGATTTTGAAATAGTTCCAGTGAGAAAGAAAGGTGTTCCTAAACTGTTAGCATGTTTGGCTGATTCGTATATTGTCACAACAGGAAATAGCTATAATTTGCAAGTTTGGAACAGATTCCCAAATACCTCAAATGTATTAGTCAGATATAAAAAAGATGATGCATTGATTAAATGTAATGATATTAGATTTATTTTAGTTCAAATAGACACGGATAAGCAACAAATAAAAACGATTATTGTGGCAACACCTCAATATATTGTGAATCAATTTGGTGTTTTTGGTGTGCCTACTATGAAATACCAACTTATTATTGCTGAAACAAAAAGAAAAGAAATTACAGGCCTTTTTTCAAAGTGCCTTTTCTTTGATGATACCCATAATATGACCGCTCATACTCAACAAGGCGATTTCTATATCACGGACAGCATTTCCACTTCTCCCCAGCCTGGAAAGTTATTGCCACTTAAAGTCATAAAGAGTAAAGTAGTAAGTTCTCTTCTTGGCAGAAAGCTCTTAAACGCAGATACAAAAACACGAGGGCAAGAATTAGAGCGGATTGTGGCAACCCTCCTTGGCTATCAAGTTGATGACCCATTAGTTGGCGGGTATCCCGATATTCCCAATCAACTATTGGAAATAAAAGTTCAGGATTCTCCTACAGTTGATTTGGGTAAATACTCTCCAAGCAATCCTGTTGTCATTGATGCAAATCTTAATATAACAACGGAAGATGTTCGATATTTAATAGCTCTTACGGATAAAAGCGGAAATATAGAAGGTCTAATTTTGTGTCCGGGGAATAAACTTGGCGATTCATTTACCTTTGTCAATGGTACAAGTTATAAATGTCAACGTTCAATCCCTATGATTTTTTTTGATTCCTTTAGTGGAAAATCAGTTTTCAATCCAAAGTATCCTGACAATCAATAACCCCAAAAGATATTTTTACCAAATTGTCAATCTCAGATGCAAGTGACTCTTTCTCACATGCATCTGAGCTATTATTTAATTTTTCCACTAGTGCCATAATTTGTTTTGAAGACTCTAATTCTGGAGATGGAATGGGATATTGTTCAATATATTGAGCAAGATAGCGTCTCCGTCCTGAATATAACTTATTGTTAAAGCATAGGTCATGATATTTAATCATTACACTAGAGTTGCTCACTCCTTCAATTAATAATAATAGCGACCTTTCTTCTTCATTTTGTGCGCACATCCAATAGCAATTACCATTTACAATAGCTCCGCTTTCATCAAAGCAAAATCGAGGACGCACACTAATATCCGGGAAAACGACTTTAGGCATCTTCCAATAATCGGGATTTTGAGGAACCCAATATTCATACCACTTTCGCCCTGCTTTCATTAAATAATTTCTACTTTCTAATTGCTCTCGATGTTTTTGAAGATAGTGAAATGCTAATGGGTATTTTTCAATGTCAAACACTTGGCGTTTCCCATTATTCGAATAATGAGGATATAAAACGTGCAACATAGAGTCTTTATCTATTGTCCATGCTTCAATGTTCTCTTGTGAAATCATAGGACAAAGAAGTTCTTCTTCAATTTTGCATCCTTCCTTATCCCATAATTGAGATATAAAAACATTGTCTGCACAAGATTTGATACCAACTCTAACCTTAAACTTATCTTTTATCCGAAATGCTGTATGTGCATCAATCGCCTTAATCCATTTATTCTCTTTATCATCGGACATTTGCCAAATTCCTTTCTTATCTGCAGGATGTTTAAGTAGTCCTATCTTAAGAGTATACTTTTGTTCATTGACTAAATAGTTACCAGGTTTATCGGATTCTAGCACATTATAAATATCATTTAAAGAGGACTCTATTTTACTTTTATCGTCTTTATCAGTTTCATAAATACTCATATATTTCCCAACTTTAGGTGTTTGAGTACGTGTTTCTTTCTTTTTGCCTATAAAAATAGCAGGCAATACTGCAGCGTCAAACAGTTTTGTATCACCAAGATCTATTATTTCAATTATCTCATAGTTGTCAAGAAGATATTTTCGAATATCACTACCACTCTTTGTACTGATATAACGATTTGAAGTAATAACGCCCAATATGCCTCCTTTTTTAAGGGCATTTGTCATAGCCATAAAGAAAGGATAGTATAAATCCACACGTCCTGTAAGATTGAAATCACGAGCTAATTGTTTTGCTTTAGTTGTACCTAATACCTGTGTCCTTACATATGGAGGATTGGCTATTACAATATCCGCAAATTCATTTTTTATATTATCCATGTAAAGGTTTGTCGCATTAGGACATACAGTTAAAAAATCCTTGCAAATAAAATTGCTTTTATTCTCAGAATCTATTTTCTGCATTGATAAACGGGCATCTTTCAGATATTCTTCATTGGTATCATACCCAATCAAAGATGTAATTTTGGCTCCTCCTAATTTGCATATTGCAGACAACAATGAGCCATCACCACATGCCGGGTCTAATACTGTAAACGATGATAATGAAGGATCAATTGTGGAGAGAATCTTTTTTGACAAATAATCCGCTAATCTATTAGGAGTAAATGTAGCACCATTTTTTTTACTTTCACTAAGTATATTATTCATAATTTATTCCTCCACCATTTTATTTATTCCATATTCTACAATATCTTCAGCAACCATGTTTATGACCTCCTTGGCATTTTCTTCTTTGCAAAGAAGTGAATAAACTTGTCCTGCGAGCCAATACTTATTTAATTCGTCAGCAGATATATGATATATTGCTGCCACTTTATCTATCAATTCGCGCTTCATATAGCGTTCCCCTTTTTCATAGCGATTATAAACGGCTACATCTATATCTAACATAGAAGCTATTTGTCTTTGTGTAAACCCATTAGCTTCTCTAAGACTTTTTAGCTTTTCTGTAAATTTCATATTGAAGGATATTCTTGTTGACTAATTCCGTCAACAAAATTACAATAATTGTTTCAATTAACCAAGGAAATAGAGAATAAATTGCCATAATTTGGCAACAAGCTCAGATTGGCATTTCACTATTCTCTACAATCTTACAAAAAACAGGTTAACCATATTATTTCAGATGGTTTGTACTTCGCTTGTTTCTTAAATCGAATATAGTAT
>OGES01001425.1_pt1 | contig 19049 bp, 9 predicted proteins | sample 1570711 | NCBI WGS metagenome assembly OGES01 (sample SAMEA2582133, study PRJEB24529) | metagenome | biome: Human gut stool | place: China | collected 2011 | reverse complement strand
GTCCTCATTATACACACGTTCAATTCTTGTCTTACGTTTCATTGTCACTTCTGTTTGTTCCTAAGTGACAACCTTTTTCAGGGAAGTACATTCCTTGTTTTTGACGGAATAATCAGTATTCTATTTTACAAGAATTGTACTAGAAGTCTCCTAAGGTTCCATTTTGTCAATTCGTGTCACCTTCACTCTCTTCGGGATATTATTCACATCACATTCTAGAGAATATTTATCAAAGCGAAATATCAGCTTCTTCGGAAGAGGTTGTCCTTTTGGCACACAGAACAAACGATACATATAATGAGCATCTTCTTCTTTGCTATAATATTCACCTCGCACCTCGACCGTCATCCGATTCAAATAGTTTTGGAGTTGCCGCACATTTAAACAATAATGGCAGGGAAAATCTTTTGATCCAATTCGCCCCCACAACGTTTTGACAGAGTCTTCAACAAAAGAGCTAACCGGTTTTAAAGAATTCGCGACATCTTCATTTTTTCCATCAAAAATTACTATATTACACACAGAATCCAAAATTCCACCACCATAAGGGATGCCGCCAATTCCAAAGTATTCGTTACAATGTTTCAGTTTTATTTTCATTAAATAGAACTTATTATTACTACCTTGCCAACCATCCAGGCTAACATTCTGCATACCAATATTATCTATTTGAAAATTATGTACTTGGTTAGGAGTACATGCTCCTAACCAAAACAATACAAGCAGATAACAAGCCCATGTGATTTTATTGATATTTTTTTTCATTTTTTTTACTATAAAAATCATTTGAACCCCATTTATAGAAGTTTGCTTTGCTTCATAATTACCTCCCCAAGACCAATAGCTTATTTTACCATTAGTCAATTCATCGCAACCACCTTACGCTTTCAGCCACAACTTCATCAGTTGGTCATCAATATAGTACGTGCCCAAGGAAGTAGATACCAGATGATACTCCAGCAATTTCTTGATGGCAGACTGAACGCTGCTGGCAGAGCGTAGATTATGCCGTTTTACAAAAACCGTGGAAGTAATCTGCTTGGCAATGCCATCCTTGGCTATTGCATAAAGCAATTCCTTCTGAGGGAGCGTGAGACGCGACAGGATTTCACTAAACTTGCGGTCGTTGTCCAATATCATCATGTGGATGATGGCTTCCGCCATTGCCTTGTCAGCCTTGCCCTTTACATCCGTCTGGTTGAAAGCTTCATGAAACACCTTCTGCATATAATACGTATTTCCTCCGAACGTATCATAGACATCACGCACAGCCTCTTCCTCCACGTCCTTCCCAAACCTGGCAAACAAACTTTTCGCAAATTCCAAGTACTTATCGTATGGTATCACCTCCAAGTTCATCATGTCGGCACTATTGTAGAATGGATGCGCCTTTTCGGAGAACATCTTCGTAATGAGATGGCGCTCGCTACCAGAGAATATAAAGTTGGCATTGCTGCATTTCTGCACATAAGTGCGTAATATTGCTTCCATGTTCTTCTCTGGATAATAGCCAATCTGCTGGAACTCGTCTATGGCCACGATACATTTCTTGTCAGCATGCTCCAAACAGGCAAATATCTCATCCAGGGTATAGAGCGGATTGGAGATATCACCTAGCGAAAGGTTAAAGGTCGGCGTGTTCGAGATGGGATCATAGCCGAAACACCCATTGATAGATTTCAATGTGTTGACCACCATCTTGAGCATCTTCTGACTGCGATGAGCCGCCTGTTCGAAAACAGCCTTACCTAGTTCGAAGGCAAACTCCTGGATGCTCGAAGTACGGAGTATGTCGATGGAAATGGCGATAAAATCATTCTTGACCATCGGCGAGTCAAGACAAAAATCGATAAGCTTACTTTTGCCCACACGCCGTGCAGCCATCAACACAATATTTTCACCCGAAGTTACCTTTCGGATGATTCTTTCTGCCTCCACCTCTCTGTCGCAGAAGTACTCTGGCTTAATCTTGCCTGTGATAATAAAAGGATTCTCCATACTCTTTACCTAATTAAATCAGTAGTTATGGCGGCAAAGATAATAAGATTTCTCGAATTATGCAAATTAAATTATGCAAATTGCATAATGCAAAACAAATAATTCGAGATAAGCTGCGAAAATATATCAAAAATCATCAACTTTCGCAGATTATAGAGCTAAAATTGTCGGAAAAGGGCTTTTACACACCTTTTCCGACAAGTTATTAATTTGCCTCAAAACGGCATTTCCATACCTGATGCCTCACAGTATTCTCATCTTGAAATGCAGGGTATAAGTCTTGGTTTTGTCGATGGCATATTTCTTCAACACACCAGGTCCGCAACTGCTGTTACCCAGGCCCAGAACGGCACAATCGAGACTGAGACAGGTGTAGCGCAGGTTAGGATTACCCGACTGCTTCAGTTCGAAATCGTGACGGGCGGCATAGAGGTCTGCCACGCTGTATGGCAAGGCAGAGAAACTCAAAGGTGTATCGCCGGCAGCGACAACCTGCAGGGCATTCTTGCCATTTTTATTGGTCAGTTCGATATACGAACAGTCCTCGTGGTTGCCGTTGTCCTGCGGACGGGGATAGTGGGTAAACTGATTCTCCACACTACTCTCATACCATCCTATCGGACAAGACTGCTTGCGGTCAGGATAATTCTCCCAAGGTCCCCTGCCATACCATTTCACCTGGTCGTAAGCCACTCTTGGCATCTCCAGCATCAGACCCAGACGAGGAAGTTCAGGCAGATTGCCCTCAAAACTATAGGTAGCCTTCACGTCGACAAAGCCGTCCTGCTGAGGAGCAACCTCCAAGCGAAGACGGATATTGCCGCCAGACTTAGCCGATGCTAAAGAACCAGCCTTATCTGATGCTCCATCCTCACCATAATGATATACATACTCCCCATCCTTCAGCGGGATAGCGGAAAGTGTGCTGTCGAGATGAGTCTTCTTCCAATCCTTCGCTATCCAGTTGCCGAAACTCTTGTCGTTGTCGGTTGGCGCACGAAAGAACTGAGGAATCACGGAGAAATTGCGTGCCAGCAACTCGGCAGTTGACAGAGTTGCCAAACGGCGGGAAGACTTGTATCGCTTCATGGCATCCGCAGCCAGTTTCCTGCCAGCTTCATACAAGTCATCGCTGAGGGCTATCTGCTCCCTTCCTACCTCTACACCCTGCTGGGAAATGACTGAGAGATTCAATCGGGAATCCGTATTTTTATACGTTTTAAAATCGTGCAAGCTGCATAACCTTGCACTATCACCCGGCTGTACTGATGGCATCTTCAGCTCTCCCTCCTGACCGACAGCACCATTTTTCGTCACCTGATACTGGCAGCTGAAGCCCTCCAGCGAGAGATGGGAATGATGATTCTTCACCCAGATTTCATCCCCTTTCTGAGTTATCCACACCGGTGCATAAGTATGTTTTACCTCCTGATACTTAGCCGATACCGAGCGATCGGAGAAGACCACACCGTTCAGACAGAAGGCTTTGAGATTAGGCTTGTCACCGAAATCACCGCCATAGAGCACATGGTTGGTTCCCTGAGCATAGATGCCCTGGTCAACCCAGTCCCAGATAAAGCCGCCAGCCATACGGGGATGACTGTATATCTCCTCCCAATATTCCTTGAAATTACCCAGCGCATTACCCATACAATGGGCATATTCGCTGGTAAGCACAGGACGATTATCGTTCTTTCTCATCGCAATATCCAGCAGATGCTCCCATCGGGCATTTTCCGCTCTCTCCTTGTCAGATCCTTCGGGAACACCCGGATTCAGATACTCTGCCTTCACACGGGGATAGAAACGGCTCATGACATCCACACAGGCTGGGTCGGTCTCATCAAAGTCCTTCTCGCTCAAGCCCTTCGCTGGCTGATAAGGCGTCTGAGCACCTTCATAATGCACCAGTCTCGTTGGGTCGAAGGTATGAAGCCAGCCTGCCATAGCTGCATGATTGGCACCGAAACCGCTCTCGTTGCCCAAGCTCCAGAAGATGATGCTCGGATGGTTCTTGTCTCTTTCTGCCATTCTCACGGCTCTGTCCAGAAAGGCGGCTTTCCAGTCGGGAGTAGAGGTGAGCGTGCCACGGAGTCCGTGGGTCTCGCAATCTGCCTCGTCCATCACATAGATACCGGCACTATCGCACAGTTCATACCAGCGGGAAACATTCGGATAATGACTGGTTCTGACGGCATTCACGTTCGCCTGCTTCATCAGCCGGATATCGCGCTGCATCATCTCCTCGGTCATCACTCGTGCCAGTTTCGGATCATGCTCATGCCGGTTCACACCACGCAGTTTGATAGGCTTTCCGTTCACCATCAACTGTCCGTTTTCTACCGAAACCCATCTGAATCCGATGCGCTGCTGTACCTGTTCCATCACACTTCCCTGCTTGTCGAGAAGTGCCAGTTTCAGGGTATATAAATAAGGTGTCTCAGCAGTCCAGGCATGCGGTTTCTCCACCACACCCTCCATGCGTTCAAATTTTCTTCCACCTCGCTGCGGATACCATTCGTTCATCAGGGCTGCCTTATGATTCAGGTCGAGAATCTCATCGGCAGAAGCCTCCAGAGAAGCCTCCGGTCTGTCAGCTCCCGGCAGTTTCAGCATCACGCCTTTACCTTCTGCATCCTCCAGCCACGCCATCAGCCGGTAACCTTCTCCCTTCTCACCTGCTGCCACCGCCAGTTGCGGATTAATCTGCAGGGTGAAATCGCAGGGAGAGGATGTAGCGGAAGAGAGCTGCGGCAGGGTACGGACGGCGAAATCACGGATGCGGACATTCGGTGTGGAATAGAGCCAAACATCACGGTGGATGCCGCCGAAGCGCCAGAAGTCCTGATCTTCCAGATAACTGCCGTCGCTATACTTGTAAACCTCTACGGCTATCTCGTTCTTGCCTGCCTTCAGATAAGGAGTCACGTTAAATTCGCTTGGCTCCATCGACCCCTGCGAATATCCCACCTTCTCGCCGTTCACCCATACATAGAAGGCGCTCATCACGCCCTCGAAACGCAGGAAGGTCTGACGGTCCTGACGGAACAGCAGCGAATTTGCCTTCAGCTGGAAGCTACGTTTATATTGTCCGGTAGGATTGCGTTCCTCGTAGGTAGTCCAGTCCTTCTTAGGTGTAGTCATCACATAAGGAGGATTGATTTTAAAGGGATAACCTGCTGATATATAGATAGGTGTGCCATATCCGTTCACCTCCCAGTTGGCTGGTACCGCGAGCGATTTCCAGCCCTTGCAGCTATAGTCAGTACGATAGAAATCCACGATTCTTTCCTCCGGCGTCTTCGTCCATCTGAACTTCCATTCTCCGTTGAGCGACATCTGGCTATCTCCCTTCTTTGCCTGATAAGGCATGAATGCAGCCCGTGCCGGTTCCCGGTTGATGGAAAGCACATGCTGGTCTTCCCAGTCATGGTGCTCTGCAGCGGCTGAAGCCTGAGGTGCAAGGATTGGCAAAACCATCCCAGCCATCATGATCATGATTTTCCGTTTGTTCATCATATTATTTATTTTTTAAACAGTTTACCAGTTTATCGTTTTTGTCCATACAATAAAGACGCCCCACCCCATTTTTTGTAACTGAGAATGAGTACTTTTTAGATTTACCGTCACTCTCACGCGCACACGTATAAGTGTTTTTCTCGAAAAAAGTCTCAAAGTCTCATTTTTCAGTAAAATTTTAGTTTATATATCTGATATATAAGTATTTATAAGAATGACACTTTTCTGAAAATAGCCAGAGAAGTCTCATCGAAGTATCATAAAATAGGGAGAAGTATCATAAAAAAACGGCAAACATCATACAAAACAAGCGAAACAGCATACAAAACAAGCGAAATATCGAACGAAATGCATCAATTATGTCCACGTACGTGGTTACTCGTACCCACGTACATGGGTAGCCATGACCACGTATATGGGTACGAGTGACCAAAACGATGGGTATCCATACCCAAAGCCTTGGGCAACCATGCCCTTCATAGTTGGGCACAAATGCCCAAAGGCTTGGGCAAATCTGGGCATTGTGGTTTAACGATTTTGGTTGACCACTTTTTATCTTATTTATAAGACGAGTTGACTCGGTTAATACTTATTTATAAAACCAGTTGACTAGTTTTGTGGTTTGCAAGTCCGCTAGGCGTTAGGGAGATACGCAAGTCCGCAAGGCGTTCCTGCGGATTTGCAATCCGCAGGAACGCCTAACGGACCCTAACGCCTAACGGACCCTAACGCCTAACGGACTTGCGTATCTCGATTTCATGATACTTCTCCCTATTTTATGATACTTCTATGATACTTCTATGATACTTTTTTGTAAAGATATTAGAAAGTCTCATTTTTACATATCACTACATATCAACACCTTACAAAGATATTTTCACCAAACAATGAGACTTTGAGACTTTTTCTCAAAAAAAACTTATTACGCAAGAAAAAACTGCGCCATCTGCAATACCCTGGATTCTTATGCAATGTATGTGAACAGCTCGCAAGTCCGTTAGGCGTTCCTGCGTATCTCCCTAACGCCTAACGGACTTGCGAGCCTGTATTATGGACTTATGACACACCCTCTTACTTATTGTACTTCCAGATAATCGAACGAAACGTTCGGAAGACCGGAGAGGATTATCTGATAGGTACCGGCATTGATCTGAGAATCGGTAGTGGTACCGATGGTTTTGAACTTATTCGGTGTTTCAGGGAAGGTCATGTCTCTATCCAGCAGGACAATGCCCTTGCTGTCCACAATCTTCAACCTGCCAACCTGTTGCTCACCGGTTGTGTTCTTATAGCGGAAACGCAACATGTATTCGCGGGCTACACCAGGATTGATAGTCCAGGTTGAGGACTTGCTCTTATAGCGCACAGCCGGGAATACTTCGTTGTCCTGAGGCAACAGCTCCTTCGGATATTTCTCTACCACATCCTTATCCAGGTCAGCCCAGTAGGTCTTGCTCATTCCGCTCTCAGGGTTGCTGCCCTTGAAGGCGAGATTCCACTTTTCTGCATCTTCGATCTCTCCCTTGGCAGCAATGGCGATGGCAGAGATGATTGCCTCTCCCACCTTAACTTCCGGGAAAGAAACGGTCAGCAGACCGCCCTTTACCTTGATATCTACCACCTTCTTGCAGGCTCCCGCAAAGCCAGACTCAGCCCAAAGGTCGAGGTCATCTACTATCACGGAATCGTTGATGGCTACATCAAAGATACGCTCGCCTTCACAATCGATGCCGGCACCCTCATGCTTGCCCAGCCAAGGCTCAGCAAAATAGAGTTCTACGCGATATTCTCCATCCGGAACGGCAAACTGATAGTTCAGCGCATGACGCCCCCAACGAAAATACTGGAAGAGCTGTGCATCATGAGCCGCAGCATGCTGAGAGGCTTCAGATGATGATTTCAAGCCATGAATGCGGGAGGTGATATGTCCCTGACTCGCCGTAAACGGGTTCATGCCGAAACGCTCTGCCCAGGAATGAGAATAGACGCTGTCGTCCTGCTCCCACTCGCTGCCATAACTGTCTGTAACGGCATCACCGCCACAGTTCACTCTATACAGATAGGTATAACCCTCGGCAGGTTCCAGGAGATTTCTGTTCCGGTCGGCAGCTGTAGGCGTAAGCGTATCAGGCTGCACCTTCGTATAATGGTTGCGATACCAGTAGAAGCCTTCGGTAGGCTGTTCCCAAGGCGTGAGAAGTCCCTTGTAATTGAACGGTCCCACCTTGTCGATACGGCGGTAAGCCTCATCCGGCTGTACTCTGCCCGGGTTCTCATGCGATACGAAGAGCCACTGGAAATGACCACAGACGCTGTCCCTGGCACTCTCTGCCAGCATCGCCTTCTTGCCGAGAAGAGATACAAAGGCATCTTCGGTATAGGCTTTTGACAGAGCCTTTGCATCACCGGCATGCAGTTTCTCTGCATCGGAACTGCGGAAACCGAGCGTGCGCCAGGCACCATATTCACCATTCAGCAACTGGTTAGGCTGCTTCAATTCCTGATCATATTTATCGGCTGTTCCGCCGTAGGTTCCGCTCCAGTTCTGAATCACATTCCAGTCGCTTCCCTCTCCTCCATTACAGGTCGTGATGGCGCGCATGGTCTGAGCGGTAGGGTCCATCTCCCGGATGATGGCAGCACACTCCTCGGTGAAATCCTTCGGCATCACACTCTCGTTCTGAATGCCCCAGAGAATGACGCTAGGCGAATTGCGGCGCTCCTTGATCCAACGGCGCAGCAGACGCTTGAAATTCTTGCGGAAAGCGGATGTATCATACCAGACATGTGCCGAGAACTGACTCCAGAACAGCATGCCCTGCTCATCCAACAGCTGCTGGTAATAGAGATTATGTGGCTGATGAGCCTCACGGAAGGCATTAAAACCTGCCTGGCGCATCATCTTGACACGGGAGGCAATCTGCTCGTGAGAGAAGGCATGACTCTGACCGAAGAGATGCTCATAATCGCAGGTTCCGTTGATGAAAACCGGACTGCCATTGAGATAGAATCTGCCGTCTTTCTTATCCATCTGGGCTGAATCGCCACGGAGCGCAGCCTGTTTCTGTCGGAGTACCGGCCAGGAGATGGTGCGGATGCCGAAAGGTGTAGCCACATCATCGATGGTCTTGCCCTCTCGCTTGATGATGCTGGAAAGGGTATAGAGATAAGGATCCGTGATGCTCCACAGATGGGCATCGCTGACCTTTGCCTGATGACGGACCACCTGGGTCTCGCCTGCCTTCAGGGTAATCTTTCCGGTCTGGCGGAAAGCGGTCTTTCCGCTGCTCAGCGCCAGTTTGCTGATTACCTCGATGGTCTGCTCATGGTCGGAATAGTTCTTCACTTCGGTTTCAACAAAGACGCTGTCGCATGCCTCGTTGTTCCAGACGTGTACTCCGAAAGGCTCCACCCTCACCTCATCGGTTTCGATGAGCGATACTGGACGGAAGATACCGAAAGGCTGACTGCCTTCCGAGAATCCCCACTCTGATGAACAGCCGCCGCAAGGCCAAGGATTATTGGTCTGCATAGCAGGATGTTCTACCTTGATATTCAATACATTATCTCCCTCACGGAGTGCATCCGAGATATCGAGCATAAAGCTGGTTCTGCCTACCAGTTCCTTCGGATAACTCTTGCGGTTCACCTTGACCGTAGCAAAGGTTCCCACACCTTCCAACTGCAGGAAGTAGCGTTTTCCGGTCTGTTTATGAACGGAGAAATGCTTCTCGTAGGTGGCGGTACCATGCAGGTTGCCGTGCTTCAGCTGGCGGTAACCATAATAATCGTCCAGATTACTAGGCACATTCACCCGGAAGGTTCCCATCTTCTTCGTGATGCTGTCTTCCGAAGTCTTGCCGAAGGTTACCTGCCAGTCCTGATTCAGACTCACAATCTGTCGTTTTCCCTTCTTTTCAGGTGTCGGGAAAGAAACCTGCGAACGTCCCATCGGCACACTCGTAGCCACAGCGATGCCTCGCTGTCCGGCATGGTTCACGGCACAATAGAAATGGTACACCACGCCCTGATGCTTCAGCACATAACTCTTATGGGCGAACATATCATCATAAGGCTTGGAAGGATAAACCAGGTCGGCTCCCTCCCAGTCCTGCCAGTTCACCAGGTCCCGGCTTACGGCAAATGTATTGTAGGCATTGTATTTTCTCTCCGGATTATAGGCAGAGAAATAGAACATGACATAATAATGCGGGAACTTCACAATCTGTGCATCTCCCGTAATGATGCCCGGAGCCTCATGAAAGAACACCGGATTGCCAGTCTTTCGCTTGGCTGTGCGGAGAGGCAGACGGCGCCAGGAAGTCATGTTGCTGGAGAGGGCGATACCGATACGCTCTGCCTTCAGCTGGTTGGCAGGGTTGATGCCACCGGCATTATAGAACATGACGAAAGGTTTGCCCAACGTCTTGTTCTTATCCCAGTAGACGGTGCTTTTATAATGGGTGAGTTTTTCCCACCACTGTGCACTCTTGTCGGTGATAGAGAGAACTGGCGAAGGGGATGTTTCCCAAGGATGTGCCTGGGTGATATCGCCTTTGGTAGAAGCCATACCCATATTGAGCGGCTTGCGGATGGCCTCATAGCCCGTACCTTCTCCACCGAAATAGCTCATCCAGTGGCGACCTTTGTATTTTGCCATCTCATAAGATCCGTTCCAAGTCCAGTCTATCAGCGCCGGGTATCCTGCACGCTGGTTCATATCCCATCCCTTGTCGGCATAGCAGAGCAGTCTGCCCAGGGTTTTCCATTGCAGCAGATCGTCGCTGGTAGCGAGCCATGTTTCATACCCTCTGCCATCCGTTCCGTCCTTGCCGTTGTATACCACATAGGTCATATACCACTTGCCGCCCTCCCTGTACACCATCGGACAGTCTATCTGGTGGTAGTTGTCCTTTGGGGCAACCACCATACCGTATTTATAAGGCGTCTTCACCTCGTCGTATATCTTCTGCATCACGTTTTTGCTGATTTTCTGTGCAAAAGCGGTGATGCCGCCAAAGATAAGAAGAGATAAGAGTACCAGTCTCATTCTTTCGATCTTCATATTTTTATTTTAGTACAAATTAATTTTAAATCTTACAAATACAAAGACGTTTGGAGATAGTTTTTGTAACTAATTGCATAAAGTTTATGTGTTTTAGAATTACAAAACATGAAATGATAAAGATTTAGAAGAAGTAACCCTAAATATAATGAAGTAATTACGAATATTACTTCATTATATTATAGGTTAAGTTTAAATCTCTCCTTAAACATAGCCATTTCTCTTGCAGGAATCTGAAGCTGAATCGACAAATTTTCCCATCTTGAAAGATGGTGACATATTGATATAATCACCTTCCAATTCCCTTTTAAATCTAAAGCCACCCATTCTGGAGAAGTCATCTATGCCCATGAGGTAATCGAATGAGGAATTTCTCATAACACAACTCCCCTATCGGCAAGTTACCAAACACTCAACAACTGTTAAAAACACCCGCCAAATCATCACTTTTCTCCCCAAACTCTTGCATAACTCAAATAAAAGTCGTACCTTTGCATCGTCAGTCCTCGCCAAGCCTCTTAACAATGCTCAAATCGTGCGAGGCGTTTTTTGTTTATGGCACATCTTATTCCATTCATAAAACAGTTCTCTTCATCAGCAGAACTTGTCACTTTGCTTCGTTCACGAGGCTTGAATATAGAAGACCAGCAGAAAGCCGAGGATTATTTGGATAATATCGGTTATTATCGCTTGTCTGCCTATATGTACCCTTTGCTTAAGTCTCCAAAGGCAGCCCATATTTTCAAAGAAGGGGCTACATTCAAGAAAGTCATGATGCTGTATCGCTTCGACAAGAAACTTCGACTTTTGATATTCAATGAGATTGAGAAAATCGAGATAGCAGTTCGAAGGGCTGTAATGCAGATACCCGCAGAAATGACTAACGATCCGTTTTGGCTTACCACACCGGTATATTTCCTTGACAGTGCAAAATTCAACGAGACGATGCGAGCCATAAGCGGAGAATATGCAAAGTCGAAAGAGGAGTTTATACAGCATTTCAAGAATACTTATTCTAATCCATTCCCACCATCATGGATATTAGGCGAGTTGCTGACTATCGGCAATGTGAACGCCATTTACAGGAACATCAAGCAGAACCGCATACGCAAGCGTATAGCTAAAAGATTCGGATTGCAGATGGGCGTCTTCGAGTCATGGATGACCGTCATAGCTGTAACTCGCAACGCATGTGGCCATCACGCAAGGGTATGGAACAAACGGAATGCCATGCAACCTGCCATACCAAGCAATCCTACCGGATGCTGGATTACCCTACCGACCGACTCCATGCGCACCTATTTTGATCTCTGCATCATCAAATATTTCCTCAATATCATATCTCCGGGAAATGACATGTTGGACAAGATGCAGACTCTCTTCGCAGAATATCCCGAAGTTGACCTCAGCGCACTGGGCTTCCCTTCAGGCATTTGGCAGGACGAGCCATTGTGGAGCACCCGATGACGAAGACAGGAACTGTCGAAAAAAGAAAAGACGGAAAAGACCTGCCACATCACCAACCATCCCCTTTGCATCACTTGACTTTATACCTCTTATATATGAGGGTGCACCATAGACTTATGACACACCCGGCAAGTTCTCAATAGAAGTGCAAAAATCTGAGGGGGTTAGGGTAGGGTGTGTAGAGCTTACATGCGAAACTTGAGTATAACTAAAATCCACCTAATAAAAAGAAAAAGGATAAAACATAACACATGATTTGTGCTATACTCTATCCTTCCAATTATATCATTCTATTTAGTAGAACAGCCAATCAATCGCCTTGTCGGCACCTGAGAGACCGGCATCACGAGCGGTAATCTTATCGCTCGTAGCACCGAGCACAAGCAGAAAGCCCTTTGGTAAGAGCAGGGTATGCTTGCCGGCAGCAAACTCATACTTGTGGATGTTCACCTGGGGCATGCCGTTGATGCGGATGGCGCCAAAGATAAGAAGAGATAAGAGTACCAGTCTCTTTCTTTCGATCATATTTTAATTTTAGTATCAATTAATTTTAAATCTTACAAATTCAAAGACGTTTAGAGATCGTTTTTGCAACTAATAGCATAAAGTTTATGTGTTTTAGAATTATTAACCATAAAAAATCACACATTATAAAAGGAAAAGGGTATCTTTGCAACAAACTTAAAAATTACAGACAATGAAAAAATATATATTTATAGTAGTCTGCATACTTTTTGTGTACACTTCCCGTGCACAACAAATGGTTCCCGGTGATATACCTACCCCAAATGCTTCAAGTCTGGGTATGTATGGCAATATTCCTGTATCTTACTATACAGGTCGAATAAACATTACTATTCCTATATATGAAATGCAAGCAACAGGTCTTACATTACCTATTTATTTACAATACGATGCATCTGGAGTTTTAGTCAACAGTTTGCCCAGTTGGACAGGACACAACTGGACACTTATGGCTGGTGGAGCCATTACAAGAAGCATAGAAGGAGTAGCTGACGAATATGAGCCTATTCAACAAAGTACAATACGTCCTTTCACAAACTATTTTCACTCATATAGTCAAATACGGGAAGACATCAACAATGACCAAAAACTAACCAACAATATCGAAAATATCAGATACGACTATGCACCAGATATTTTCTATTTCAATTTTATGGGAATATCAGGCAAGTTTTTCATGGGAAATGACGGGCAATGGAAAGTTTTATCTGACAACAATATTGATGTGATTTTTGATGTGAATAATTCTCAAAATTACATCGAACCATTTATCAATAAAATGCCAGGCAATACAACTGGCACAAAACAGCCAAAGGTAATCAAAGGCTTTACACTAAGAGATGACAAAGGGAACATTTATGAATTTGGAGGCGACAACAAATCCATAGAATACACCACTAACTTTTTCTCCCAAACAGAATATGAGAGAGTAGAAAGTTGGTATGCCACAAGTTGGTATCTCACAAAAGTCAAGGATAAGTATGGGAATGTATTGTTCACCCTAGACTACGAACGAGGAAAGTTCATCGCCCAGTTGTATAATTCTGCAGCTTCAACCTACATTTATGAAAATGCTAAAGGATTAGGACTCAAATATGGCCAAGAATATTATTCCAACAATTTTCTATTTCCATACGGAGGAAGCCTCAATGCGCCCGTATACTTGAAGCATATCACTAGCGAAAATAAAGTTGTCGTGAACTTCATATCATCAGACCTTCCGATAGCGACAAAAGACTTATATCCGAACATTAATGTCTTTATTCCTTTCGAGGAGACTGACTATAGTTCATATTACCCATATTATTATCTACAATGCGATAGAAATGATATTAAGCCCTACCAATATGATAGTAGCAACAGCAACAAATACGTAACCCCTTTAGCATCCACACGTCTCAGACAATTGGATGAGATCCAGCTATGCAATGTCGACTCCCAATATGTTTACAGAAAAATCAAGCTAAATTATTCTTACGATTCGAGGATGCATCTCACAAAATACACATTCTGTGATTTTCAAGACACAGAAGCTTATTCTTATGAATTAGAATACAATAATTACAACCTGTTACCAAAGAATTACTTATCCACAGCAGCAGATCATTGGGGATATTTTACTGGGAAAGAATATAAAGCAGGCTCTTCTAACATTTATGAGACAAGAGCACCTGTGCCGAGTAGAGCAACATTTGGCGTATTAAGAAAAATCATTTACCCCACAGGCGGATACAGCTTGCTAAGCTACGAGCAACACGACTTTTCCCATTGCATCCATCCTGACAAAAACGGAATGTATGATACTACTAGTGTTGCAGGCGGAGTCAGAATTTTCAAAATTGAAGAATATTCCAAGAAAGGACAGCTACTAGGACAAAGGACATTTGACTACAAAAATCCTTTCACGGGGAAATCGAGCGGCGAATTATTTGCTGCTCCATGCTATTCATGGGAAAACTGGATGGCAAATATCAAATACAGTAAGGCTGTAGCCAAGCAATCCATATTCCGCTCCACCTCCATCATGCCTTTATCCAACTCATTTGGTCCACACATAGGATATAGCTATGTTACCGAAATAAATGCAGACAACTCCAAAACAAGGTATCACTACACAAATATGTCGGGAATGGAAGACGAAAGATTCATCAAGGACTTCTGCCAAGGAAAGCCTTCACCTTTTGACAGATTTACCGACAGAGGATATAAACGAGGCTGTATCCAGGACATTACTCATTTTGATGAAAACGGAAGTCTAAAAAAGAAAATAGAATATAGCTATCCGACAGAAAATCTAGAGAACAATTATGTATTGACATCAAACCTTGCCTATGTCAATAATGGTTCTTCAGCCACCTTCAGTTACTATACTGGAGGTGTATATAAGTTATTATACCCTAAATATGACGTGGTTGCCAATAAGACCGTAACATATTACGAGAACAACGACAGTATTGTAGACGTTCTGAAACTCGACAAGATAAACAAGACCATAGACATATCATATGAATACCCACATAAGGCTGAGGTCAGGCTTCTCAATTCAGAAAATACGACACGTATGGGTACAACTATCAGAAAGGACTATGGATATGGCTACACTGACGCAACTGACATGGGAAACATGATATGTTCGAACCTATTCTATTTTGAACCAATTTGGTATAAAACGTATAACAATGGCATACAATTAGGAGGAGAGCAAGTGAATTACCAACTTGTATCTGGTATGCCTGTGCCTTTAAACAAATATGTATTCCACGGTTCAAGCAAAAGAATCGCAGAACGTTATCTATCATACTACCCGAACTTCAAGCTCAAAACATACCAAAAGGTAGGTGAGCCTATAATAAAAATTGTTTGGGGAGGAAGCCACCTATATTCAAAAGATATAGGGGTGGACGCAAGCGGAAATATTCTTCCCACAACACATCATTATCTCACAACTTATAATGAATTAGAAGGAGACGAAGATATAGTTTATCCCAACGGCAAACCTATTTATCATTACTATGATTCTTTCGGAAGGCTCATAGAGATTGAAGATGAACTATTTAGACCAGTAACACGTTATTATTACAATTATGGGAAATAAGCATTACATATATATACTTGTCCTGGTATGCCTCTGCATACCAACGTCTACACTTGCACAATATAATGACCAGAACTACGTGAGGCGTGTAGACCTTCTTAAAGCATACGAGAGTGATTGCGACGAAGACCTAGGTGACGACGAACAGCTTCTTCATCGCAAGACTTGGCAATTCTACGATGACCTTGGGAGACCCACCATTCTTGCAAAAGGTGGAAAGAACCTCAACGGCACATACTCGGTCTCTATGACCGAGTATGATAAAATGGGTAGGAAGTCAAAAATATGGTCTTCTTTTGATGGAGGCGAAGACATCGAGGTAGGAACATATTCTGCATTACAAGATAAATCCAGCCTATATTTCAACGATTCCTATGGATTTTCGCAATTTGCGTACAATTCTTTTGGAGAACCAATCATCGAGACAGGACCAGGAAAGGCTTGGCATGAGAATGATAAAAAGAAAACAACTCAATACGTTGTGAACAAAGCAAACTCAATACGCAAGTTCGAAGCACCGATAAATACAATATCCTTAGTTGACGCTGGATATTATGCCGCAGGAACATTGATTGGAAAAATTACAATAGACGAAGACGGCATCAAAACTGAAACTTATAAGGATGGATTGGGAAATATCATCATGGAGAAATTGGGCATCAGCAATACCACTTATTATGTATACAATGCTAAAAACGAGCTTAGGTATGTACTTTCACCTAGTTACCAAGAAGCAGGGTACAAGGACTTATACGCATACGAATATAGATATGATGACCATAGTAACATAGTAAAAAAAGGGTTACCTGGCTGCGAAATGGCAGCATACTGGTACAATCAAGACGATCAAATGGTATTTGAACAAGATGCTACCTTAAGAGAGCGCAACTTATATCGTTTTTTTCTATATGACGATTTTGGAAGAATGGTAATTCAAGGCGTTTGTTCCATTCCTAACAAAAGCGGCAGGACTAATCCTTGCAAATTTACAGGAGACAATAATAGTTTCTGCGATACTGGTTATGTGATTAATGAAACTAGCCAATTTACCAATCCTCAGATTGAAATCGTCAACTATTACGACAACTATGACTTTTTGGATTGTTATAACAAGCTATATCCGAGCATGAGCGATAGCTTAGTTGTTGAAGATGCATGGAACGCCAAGACTTACCTCACAGGAAGATACCAAGTGGCAAGCAACGGCAAAGGAGTTTTCTGTGTCATGTACTATGACATAAACGGCAACAACACTGACACCAAGACCATTCTCTTGGATTCTCATTTTGTATCTGTCCACCAAGACTACAACTTCACCAACAATGTCATTACAAGTATAAAGAGTGATTATTGTATAGAAAGCGGAAAGTTGAAACACCAAATTTCAAGCAAACTCCACAACAACTATGATGAGAAGACTGGACTGCTAAAATCGACAACTTTGTCCCTACAATTAGCTAATGGACTCGTAAAGACACAGAACATACAAGAATTTAGTTACGATGGAACAGGAAAAATACAAGCATGCAAGCATGGTGGAAATGTGGGAACAACATCATACCAATATAATATAAGAGGACAATTCACAGATATTACCTCCAACAGCTTTACAGAAAAATTATATTACACAGATGGATTAGGTATACCTAGATACAATGGCAACATCAGCAGCCAGCAATGGAAAACTGCTGATGAAACCATCATGCGTGGGTATAAATTTTCCTATGACAATTGCAATAGGCTAACTAACTCCATATACGCAGAGCGTGAAGATATGAGCTATCATCTCAACCGCTACAATGAAGAAATCGTTACCTACAACGCTAATGGAGCCATCAAAAAAATACGCAGACGTGGCCGTAAGGATGACGGTATATATGGAAAAATCGATGATCTTACAATCAATCTTCATGGTAATCAACTTATGTCTATTATAGACAAGTCTGCCCCTGTAAATTCGTATGCAGCCATGGATTTCAAGGATGGAGCAGATGACACGAAGGAATACTTTTACAATGGTGTGGGAGCATTAGTTAGTGATGCTAACAAAGGCATTGCTCATATCTCATACGACAACCTCAACCATCCTCGTGAGATACAATTCACAAATGGTGGAGTCATCAGATATGTCTATGCACCAGACGGCACAAAACTGAGAGCCACATATCTAACTGCAATAGAAAACATTGTGGTTCCAATCAACACGACATTGCCTCTCCAACCTGCACAGATATTATCAGAAGACTCCGTGGAGTATTTGGGAGATGAAGTTTATGAAAATGGAGCATTAAGCAAGTACTTGTTTACTGATGGCTACGCCTCTTTGGAAACAAAGACTCCTATTTTTCATTATTTTACAAAAGACCACTTGGGTAACATACGTACTGTTGTCAATGAACAAGGCTCATTGGAACAAGTGACACACTACTACCCTTTCGGAGCTATCTTTGCCGACGCAGGTATCAACCAAGCACTCCAACCATACAAGTTCAATGGAAAAGAATTGGATAGAATGCATGGCTTGGATTGGTATGATTATGGGGCTAGAATGTATGATCCTGTAATTTGCACATGGACTACCATAGATCCATTAGCACATAAATACCCATCGTTCTCACCTTATGTTTTTTGTGCAAACTGTCCAATTAACATTTTTGACCCTAATGGAAAAGAATTAGTAATATTAGGCAATAAAGATCAAATGCTTTCTATTTTAACTGTATTACAAAAACTTACAAATGACAACTTGCGCATTGACTTCCAAACAGGAAAAGTAACATTAACCGGAAAAAATAGATGGGACAATCGCAATAAGAAACTAACAACAGGAACCAACTTGATTCGAGGTATCATCAACAACAAATATCTTTTAACCATAAGGGAAGTGAAAGGAGATGACCCTAATGAAGAATTTGCAACAAATACAAAAAACAGTAGAAACGGAATAGGAACAGATGCCAATATCAACTTTAACAAAAATAGAGGAACTCCTATAAGTGTAGAAGGCAAATATGGTTATTCGACCCATGCCAACAATACTTCTTTTCTAGCTTTAGGCCATGAACTTATTCATGGATTCAGAGATATGAAAGGAATATCTGCTCCCAAGAAGAAGGTTAAATACACGTTTAAAAACTGGCAAGGTCAAAATACTCTTGATGAGGCTTTGCTTGAAGAATTAATAACAACAGGAATAATTGGCAATTACAACTATACAGATAATAAAATACGTGTAGAACAAGGCTTTCCAAAAAGAATAAAATATTAGACAAAATTTAGTTAAATACATATGTTCAACAGTAATATTGGACAATAATATTTTTAGTATGAAAAATAGAACATTATTTATAATAGGAATTGTACTGATGGCACTTTCTTCTT
>OGES01001424.1_pt1 | contig 19080 bp, 12 predicted proteins | sample 1570711 | NCBI WGS metagenome assembly OGES01 (sample SAMEA2582133, study PRJEB24529) | metagenome | biome: Human gut stool | place: China | collected 2011 | reverse complement strand
CAACCTTCTGGTAGAGAAAGAGGAACTTTCCGCGCTCTGTGAGAGCATGGGCATTGCTTACGCCGGCTGCAACCGACTCTCGGTGTCGGATGCGTTTCGGTCCGCCACAGGAGACATTCGGGAACGTGTTCCGGTCACCACGGACGGCGAGACGAATATCTACCTCGCCTACTGTCGTGACAATAAGCACACGGCGGGCATTCTCTCCCGTGAGCTGGTGAAGGAGACCCTGAACCGCCATACAAATCAGTATGAAAAGCTGGCGAACATCAGCTATGATAAGGCGGACGGCATTTTCCGCTGCGACAACATGGTATATGATGACGCCGTGGATGTGCCGGAGTGCTGCCGCCGTGCGGAGGAGCTCTTTGAGCTCTACCAGCGCTGCGCCAACCGCAAGCAGATCGAGACGATCTGCGTCAACTACCTACGCGCGCTTGAGGCAACGAAGCTGAGCATCACCGGCCACATGTACTTTGTCCCCCGTACCTATATGGATCAGGTAGACATTTTCGAGGATTTTATCACGCTTCTCAGCGGTCTCAACAAAAAGGCAACGCCGCTGGTCGTCAACAGCTTCTATATCATCGACGATGCCAAGCAGCGCGAGAAAATGACGGAAGAATTTTACCTGGCCGTCAAGAAAGAGATCGCCGCCTATCAGGAAAAATGCGATTACCTCATCAAGAGCAGCAGCCAAAGTCCCGCGGTCATGGACCGCTGGGTATTAAAGGTGCATGCCTTGGAAGAAAAGAAGCGGCACTATGAGGGCGTACTGCAAAGGGAGCTGAGTGGGCTGGATGATGAGTTCTCCGTCCTGAAGCTGCTCTCGCAGGAGCTTCAGGTCCGTGCAAACAGCATTCGCAGCCAGCGATTTCAGCAAAGAGCGGCATAAATAAAAGCAAGCGGGGTATCGGCTCATAGTCGATACCCCGCTTGTTTTGTAAAGCGAGGCAATCATGGGCTGTGCTTGTGGACTTAAGCATGGTTGAAACATTTTCCTGCATCGCGGGTGGTCTCAGTAATGTTAATAAAAACTGAATTTCGATAATTCTTGGAGAGCAACTTTGCGTTCTGCGAAAGCAAAGACATGACAATTCTCTGAGCAAATTCTTTCAATATAGTTTTTTTACCCTATCGATTTCGCCCAAATATCTGCTTAATCTGTATAGAGTATTTCATTTTTTTGCTTACCTTCTGTACTAGTTTTAGCATTCTTTTTTGACCAATGTGCTGTTTCTAAAAAAACACCAGATAATGCAACTTTTTTCGACTCTCAGCACACATATTTATTAGAAAAGTATGCGTCTCGACTTATATGCTATTGAATTTGCCACTAATGTCCAAACGGTCATTTATATGAATTTTTGTGCCACAGCTATACTGTGAGCGCAAACATCTGTCAGCACTCCTCAAACAATAAAAAATACAGGAGAGAATACGTTATGAAAAACAATAAAAAAAGCATGATTTTCATAGCCTGTTTAAGCCTTGTAATCGCGCTTCTGTTCTTTGCCAGTTATTGTGCTTTCGACGAATATAGTAAAACAGCCCCCGCAATGTTATCGTGGGTATCATTGTTTTTTTCGAACTATATCGTCCTTGTGATTGGTGTCCTTCTTACTTTCTTACTTAATGGGTTTTATGTGGCGGAGAACCATCGCTGTAAATTCAATATTGGTGTATTCCTTGCTTTTTCCCCTTTTATATTAATATTAATTTTCACCTACACGGCTGTAAATAAGTCGATTTACAGCATCCAGAGCGGCGTACCGGTTGATTTTGAGAATAATTTGTGGCTCGAAAATATAGTTTTTCCAATAATAGTGTCCACCATATCATCCATTGGCTTGGCGATGATTTCAGCTTTGGTAAGCAATTCGCCAGACCAAGACAAAGCTGTGCGGCGGGAAATAGTAGAAAGCTGTACAAATGAGCCCACATCTTGTCCGACCATCATAAGGGTTCTGGTTCATCTAGCTGTGTCGCCCGTTTCGAGATATTGTTGTAAGAAACGCAAATGTAAGAGCAGAACGCCTTTGAGGATACCTTGTCGAAGCCACCGCTCTTTGTAATCATCTTACTACATTCACAGAGAAAATAATGATAATAGGCTTCTGGAGTAAAAGAAATTAGATGCCTTTATTTCCTGCGAAAGGAATGTCACTTTTATAGAAGTCTATTACATGCTTCTTCACGAGGGACTGTGCCTGACATTATATGATAGATTCATAACATAAAAGATATCCTTTCTGATTGCCCCGTTTCGATAGGCATCTCTATCGACGCTGCCGGAATCATATCTGCAAATCTCAGCTGGTAAGGAGGAGTACATATCAAGCTGCCACAGTCGCATCCGACGCGCTTCACTTTATCAAATATAAATATTATGGTTGGGAGGATAACCTCATGAGAAGAGCAAAGAAACTCACCGCATGGCTACTTACCCTCGCCCTAATACTCACCTTGCTTCCGGTATCGGTTCTTGCCGCAATACCGGGCACAGACGACCAAGACAGCCGCTTCAAAAATATGCTTCTGCACAGCGCTGTCAACCGCCGTCCCATCTCTACCTATCAGTACAAGGACAGCATCAATTACTTCCAAACGCCCATTACCATTCAGGATGGTACGGGTACTTTGCCGTCAACGTCTGGCAAGCTGGAGTGGACGCTGCTGACCTTTGCCATTGACCGCAATCAAACTGGTGATCTAAAGCTCTATAAGCTCGATACCGAGCGGTTGGAGGATGGACAGATCCCGCTCGTGCCCCGCGATGACGACCCGGATGCCTTGGAGGATTTCCTCATCCCCCTAATTCCCAGCACAATCGACCCCATCAGCGGAGAAGAAATCGAACACCCCGTCTACCTCTCCGCCAAGCGTTTCCTGAACAACATCGATCCACCAAGCGCTCAGGCGAGCGACGTGGTCCAACTCGCGCAGGGCTTTGACCGCGCCGAATTGGATACCTGGCATTATGAGGACGCACTTGAGGAAGTCATCCGAAATGCCAACATCTTTGGCCGCGACGGTCTGCCCTACATGCCGCCCGAGGAACCCGGCGATAGTAATGTCGGTACGCTTGCGCTCGCAGGCGAAAACGCATATGAGACCGCATCTGACACAGCGCTCACGAATGACATCGTGTCTGAAGCCAGCAGCATTTATGAAACCTCTCCCGACGCTGGAACAATCATCACTCCTGCAGAGGGTGCAGCAGGCGTGTCGGAGGATCTTGAGATTTCCTATTATGACGGTGTCCGCTTTACCGCGCCGGAAGATCCCTACGGCATTACCGCACTCGACGCCGTGCCGATCACAAACGACATCATCCTTAACTTCATGTTCTGGGACGGCAGCCTTGTAGATGAAAACGGTCTTCCTCATCCTATGGCATGGGAGAACGGCGCGTACTATGTCATCGTCTTCCAGCCAAACCATGAGCGTACTGCCATCTTCAATACATTCCTCGCATTTCAGGTGGTCGCAAATACAGACCCTGACAGTCTACTGCTGAATCCGGACGAGTATAACGGCCTCTACTATGAATGGCCCGGCGACCCAGTCAATCTGCTCACTGGCAGCTTTAGTTGGAACTACACCGACCTTTCCCTGTATGGAAGGCATGACCTCCCCTTTACTCGTTACTACGAATCTACCGCATTTGAACAGGATCATCACTTCGGCAACGGCTTCACAACGAACTACTCCTACGAGCTGAATGTTGACCTGCTCTATGCAGACTTCTTTATGCCGCACAACCGGCATGTATATTTCTCCATGATGCCGGATGGCAGCTATCGTGCTAAGGCAGGCTCTGCCTTCAGCCTTGATGTAACGGATACCTCTTATGTCATTCGCCACCGTGATGGCACGACTTATATCTTTGACCGCAACGACAATTCTGTCAGCCAGAAGATCCGCAGTATCTCCTCTCTAGACGGCGAGCAAATCGTATATGCCTACAATGGTGATCTCATCTCCTCTGTCACAGGAGACGCTGGAACGCTCACTTTCACCTACTCTGGTGAACATGTGACGCGTGTAACGGACTCCACCGGCCGCAGCATCACTCTCTCCTATGATGGTGAGCTTCTTACCGCCGTCGAAAATCCGGATGGTGACAGTCTGCGCTATACCTACGGAAGCGGTCTACTCGAACGCATTGAAAACTTCAGGGGCGAAGTCTATCTGACCAACGACTACGATGCCACGGGGCGCGTCGTCGAACAATTCATCACCGGCCAGGGAACCTTCCGCTTTTCTTATGATGAAAATGCACATCGAAATACCTGTACTGGGGAAAATGGCTATTATCTTTCCATTCTCTACGATGAACAGGGCCGTATCATCGAAAGCACAAACAGCGAAGGCTCCAAGCATATTACCTACGATGAGCTGAACCAGCGCGTAAGCGAAACAGATCGTGAAGGCAACACGACCCGCTATACCTACGACGATTCCGGCAACTGCACACAGATTATCTATCCGGACGGCACACTTGAGTCCTACCGCTACAACGCTTTCAATCAAATTATCTGGATGCGGGATCGCAACGGCATTGAGACAAGCTATGCCTATGATACCAACGCGCAGCTTTCTTCTTTCACGGATGGTCGCGGCAACACGACCAACTACATCTACGATGCCTCTGGTAATCTTCTTTCCGTAACAGATGCTCTGGGTGCACAGACCTCTTATGTCTACGACAAGCAAGGCAACTGCATCTCTATGACAGACGCACTCGGTCATATTACTGCATATGCCTATGATGAGCAGGGCCGCCTTATCTCCGTAACCGACGCAGCCGGCAATGAGACCTCGTATGAATACACCACCGCAGGCAAGCTGGTCAAAATCATCGGTGCGGATGGCAATATTCAGACCTATACAGTGGACGGCAACGGCTTTACAGCCAGCGAGAGCGATTGCATGGGAAATATCACGACTTATATTCGTGATACGCAAAACAATGTTGTAGCGGCTACCGATCCGTTGGGCAACACGACCTCTTACACCTACGATTCAAGCGGGAATCTCGCCACCGCTACGGATGCCAACGGCAGCATTACTCGGTATACCTACGATGCCGAGGGCCGCATGGTATCCATGACAGATGCACGCGGCAACACTTGGCGCTATACCTACAACAAAAACGGTCAGCTACTATCCACGACCGATCCAACGGGCGGCATTCGCTCCAACAGCTACAACAGCGTTGGGCGGACTGTTTCCGGCACGGATGCCAACGGCAATACCACGACCTACGCCTACGACGGCGTCGGCAATCTCACAAAGATCACCGATGCACTCGGTAAGAGCACCGTCAGCGAATACGATGCCAACGGTAATCTGACCGCCACTACGGATCGCAACGGCCACACCACCCGCTATGCTTACGACGCGGAGAACCGTTTGATCCGCATGGAAGATGCTGAGGGCAGCACGACCTCCTACACCTATGACGCTAACGGTCAGATGACCAAGACCACCTCTGCCATGGGCGCGGAGACTTCCAGCACTTATGACGCGCTGGGGCGTCAGATATCCTCGGCGGATGCACTGGGCCACGTGACCGGCTACGAATATGATGTGCTGGGTCGCGCCACGAAGATTACCTATGCGGATGGCGGCTTTGTTGCCTACACCTATGATGCCAACGGTCAGGTGCTGACTGCCACCGATGAACTGGGCGGTGTGAGCTCCTATGTCTACGATGCCAACGGCAGACTGATCGAGATGACGGATGCCATGGGCGGCAAAACGGCATACGCCTATGACGCTGTCGGCAATGTGACTTCTGTGACGGATGCCATGGGTGGTGTGACCGCATACACCTATGACAAAGTCGGCAATATTGCTTCTGTTACAGACGCCAACGGCAATACGACCGGCTATTCCTATGATGCCCTTGGCCGCGCTGTTGCCGTTACGGACGCCAATGGCGGCGTGACCCGCGCGGAGTACGATCATAACGGGAACATTGTCAAGGCAGTCGATGCCGAAGGAAATGCCACTACTTATGTCTATGATGCGCTGGATCGTCTTGCCAGTTATACCAACGCGGAGGGCTATACCTTCTCCTTCCAGTATGACAATGAGGGAAATACGGTTTCCTCTACTGACGGTAACGGCAATACCACCCGCTATACCTACGATGGACTGAACCGAGCAATCTCCAGCACCAACGCCGAAGGCAATACCGCATACAACACCTATGACGCGGATGGCCGTATGGTGAAGTCTGTGAATGAAGGGGGTACGGAAACCGCCTATGCCTATGACGCGGATGGCCGTCTGATCTCTATGACGGATGCCCTGGGCAATGTAACGGCGTTTGAATATGACAGCAGGGATCGGGTCATCAAGGTCACCGATGCCAAGGGCAACGCGACCACATTCACCTATGATCTGGCAGGCAATGTCAAGAGCGAGACCAATGCCAAGGGCGTTGTGACCAGCTATGCCTACGATGCCAATGGCAATCTCACCTCCATGACGGATGCTGCCGGCACCGTGACCTATACCTATGATGCTCTGAATCGGGCTACCAGCGTGAAAGACCGCCGTGGAAATACGCAGTTCTTCACCTATGATGCCACAGACCGCATCGTGCAGGTCAAGGACCGCAACGGCAATGCCACCCGGTATGTCTATGATGGCAATGGCAACATTGTAAAGACCATCGATGCACTGGGCACGGAGTCCGTATTTACCTACAATAAAAATGACCAGCTCATTTCCACCGACCTCCACCGCGTGGATGCCCTCAATGGCGTGGACTCTCATGAGATCACGCTGTATGAGTACGATGGTCGGAATCTGGTCACGAAGGAGATCAACGCACTTGGCGACAGCACCGTTTATGTCTACGACGGCAACGGCAATCTGGTCTCCAAGACCGATGCGGATGGCTATGTGACCCAGTATTCCTACACCGCCCTTGATTTGGTGAAGAAAATCAATTACAATGGGGCAAAGGAGGTCTCCTACCAGTATAACAAGGTCGGCGAACTGGTGCAGATGGATGACTGGACCGGCACCAACACTTTCGAGTTGGACCTGCTGGGCCGCCTCCAGAAGATGACCGACCACAAGGGCAATACGGTTTCCTACACCTATGACGCCGTGGGCAATCAGACCGGCATTACCTATCCGGACGGCAGCAAGGTCTCCAACTTCTATGATGCGGTGTATAACCTCACCAGTGTCATTGACGCGGATGACGGCACCTATGCCTATGTCTACGATGATGCCAACCGCCCCGTCAAGCTGACCTATCCCAACGGCTGGATCGAGCAGTACACCTATGACGCGGAGGGCAACCTCCTCAAGACGGTGGACACCGATCCCTTCCAGCTCTACAACAAAACGCCCAAGGTCAAGTATGAGTACACCTATGACGCCGAGGGCAATGTACTGACGGAGTTCCAGCGGGACAGCGACGCCACGGAAAATCTCAAGAGCCGCACAGCCTTTACCTATGATGCGCTGAACCGGCTCACCGGCAGCACCCGCAGGCTGGAGGTCTATCCCTACGATACCCTCGCTTATAGCTACACCTACGATACGCTGGGCAACCTGCTGAAGCAGAGCGGTCCGACCAAGGGTGAAGAGGATACCTACCAGTACAACGACCTCAACCAGATGGTGAGCAAGCATGTGTGCGGCTATGAGCAGAAGCTCACCCGCATCTATGACTACGGCTATACCTACGACAAGCGCGGCAATCTGGTGAAGGAAGAAGAGATTTGTTCGCCTACCACCACCGGGCCCAGGAACATCACCATTGCAACTTATCTCTATGACGAGACGAACCGCATGGTGCAGGGCACCAACAAGGCCGGCGAGGTCAGCGCGTACACCTTCAACGGCCTCGGCGTCCGTGTCGGCACGGAGCTGATCCTGAAGGATAATACCCACGGCTACACGGACTTCCACTGCCAGACGCCCAGCGTGGAGACGGGCATTGAAAAGCCGGAAGTGGTCAAGACGGATTATGTCATTGACTATACCAGACTGGACATCGACCAGCGGGTGCTGATGAAGTCCGAGCAGGACGGCTATGACTTCTTCTACACCTACGGTTTGGACAAGCTGCAGGTCATGACGATTGGCGAAGGCAGCAATTGGTGGGGTCAGAGCGTCAAGAAATGCGTCAATATGGCCTACGTCCACACCGACCGCCTTGGCAGCGTGGTGAATCTCTCCGATCAGTACGGCCGTGTGACCGCACGGGCAGACTACACCGATTGGGGCGAGGTGCGCCGGTACACGGACATCACCGTGGACGGTGGTTTCCGCAGACTGCTGCCGGAGATCACCTACGCAACGCATGAGTATGACGAGGTGCTTGGCCAGTTCTACGCAAAGGCCAGAATGTACGATGCGGAGAACAAGCGGTTTACGGCGGTCGATCCCATTCTTGAGCTGAGCCAGTACGATATTCGGGCGTATGTCACCGATCCCATGCGGTTGATGCAGTATCTGTATGTCAAGGATAATGCGGTCAACTGGATTGATCCACTCGGAGAATACTATATTAAAAGAGCAGAAAACGGAAAATATTTTGCAGTACCCGCTTCAATGAGTATCGAGACTATTTCCGCACTGGGGTCGTTGCTGCCAGGCCTGTGGAGTACTGCTACCGATGCACTCAGGGCGATTCCTGCACTTGATACAGTCGGTGGCAATTCAGAATCAGGTGCCAGTGTCCTATTGGGCGCTGCAGCCTCCTATGCTGTAACCGATGCAGTTCCAGCATTTGTCGAAAAAGCATTTAGTAAAACTATTGGAAGTGCACTTGGGAAAGCATTTCAAGTATATAACATTTTTAACTTTTGGAATAATTTGAAAGAGAGAACTAAGATTCCAAGGTATGATGCTATTGCATTTAAATTGTTTTCCATGTCTAGCATTGAACCAGTCGGTAGTACAATTCGCGAAGTTGAGGATATAATGTCAGCCGCATATATTTTTATTGAGGCCTCCCCGTGGTTCTTTTTAGAGGCAGCATATGGAAATGTGTCTTTCATTATTGGGACTCCACATTACAACATGGGCCCTACAATGTTTGAAATTTTGGCCGAAATTCAGGGTCAGGAAACTAAGGAAGCGATTGTGAAAAAACAAAACTATTATTTCGGTAAATTTGCATGTGCAAACTATCGTGTCAACAATGGTGTAAATCAACGTCTTGCTGTTTACAAACCATTAAACACCCCAACTGTTATCCCTCAATATGTATTTGCTGGGTATACAACCTACTTTGAATTTGCTGTAAACAACTATTCTTCAGTTCTTCCTGATGTAATAAGTCAGTTCAGGAGTTGGGTAAACGCATATCTTACTGAAGCCAAAAAATAGTTTAGTTCCAAGAACTGATTGTCCAAGAAATGTATAGTAGCTAATCAGAAGTAGTCAGACAGATGAGCCCGTAGGTTTAAATATAAGATGGAAAGAAGGCCAGTGGGAGGTGCTGACCTTCTTTCCAAACTTATTGTAATAGGAGAAATTATGAAAAAGATTTTTGGGGTTTGCTATAAAATTGGTTTAATAGGAGAAATTATTGGCCTCTTATTTGCTATCTACACTACTTCTTGCTCGGAGCAATTTAGTGTGCTTTTTTCAATTATTACAGTTCCCTTCACTGTGATTTTTGCGTGTGCAATATTTGCTTATTTTAAATTACCTATGGAGGAACGCCCTAAACCTACTCGTACATGGGCTGTCGTACATCACCCAATTGGTCAATTCGCTACACTTCTCACCATTAATGTTTTACTTATATTAGTCGCGCAAAACCAAGCAAATTCTCATGCTGTGCTAATTGTTGCAGGAGGCTATATTGGTGTGATGCTGATTCTCTACATTTGGTTTTTTAAGGTTAAGCAGTAGAAGATGACCGACTGGCTAGGCACGACTACCTTCGAACTGGATTTCCTGCATCAGCTGACCACTGCCACGGACCACGCCGGCAAGCGGGTGGAGTACACCTACGACGGCGTGGGCCGTGGCACGGAGATGCGGTATCCCAACGGCTGGGTGGAGTATTATACCTACGACAAGATGGGCCGCATCCTGAAGGTCGAGGACACCCATCCCAGCGAAAAGCCCGCCAAGACCCAGAAGCATACTTATGCGTATGATGCCAACGGCAACATAACCTATGAGTATATGCGGGGCAACGGCGTCGGCCAGGCCAAGAACGAGACCCTCTACACCTATGACGCGCTGAACCGGCTCATCGGCAGCACCCGCAAGCTGGAGGTCTATCCCTACGATACCCTCGCTTATAGCTACACCTACGATACGCTGGGCAACCTGCTGAAGCAGAGCGGTCCGACCAAGGGTGAAGAGGATACCTACCAGTACAACGACCTCAACCAGATGGTGAGCAAGCATGTGTGCGGCTATGAGCAGAAGCTCACCCGCATCTATGACTACGGCTATACCTACGATAAGCGCGGCAATCTGGTGAAGGAAGAAGAGATCTGCTCGCCTACCACCACCGGACCCAAGAATATCACCATCGCGTAGTAACGATAAGATAAGAAAATTCCTTCACCAGAAATATTATTTGTAAAAACTAATTGAGTTCCCAATAATCTATCCATTATTCTCTTCCCTTGTTTTCGCCTTCTAATAACCCTTTGAGGATATCTCCGGTGAGAAATATTTATGCATTAAAGCAATCACAGTAGCACGAACGCGACCAATCGCCTCCGTCTTGAGATGCCCGTGGCAGCCATTGCACCCGCCCCGGCACCTGTACCGCAACTGGAACTTGCTATACCCGCTGCAACGGCTTCCACATCGGAGCTGGCATGATAACACCGGCTGAAAATCCCGAGTCCACGCAAACGAGCCTAAGCGCAAGATGTAGGCAAATATACTGGCAGGAGAACGGTATGAACTGCGCGGACATTTGGCTTTCTCAGTTGACCATGTCCAACTGTATTGCATCGGGTACCATTGACAGATTGAATGCTCCCTTATATACTATTATAATGAATTTTAGTACACCCATCTTCTGTGCTATAGACCGCATACAAGCATTTTGGAGAAAATGGGTGGTGCAACCTGAACTTGCACGAGCCGCTTGACTTATTCGAGCACATCTGCACTTGAACATCACCATTATTTTATTCTCGTTTTCGGGAGCGTATTTCGGTCATGGAAAAGAACACTTTGATAAATAACTTTTGTGATAAAGCAAGTAAAGGCGAGGCTGCTTTTTTTATCGGTGCTGGCATTTCTGTTCCGTATGGATTACCCGATTTTGAGAAGCTAATCAAAAGCCTTTCAAAATCAATATTGGATTTAAAAATAGATAAAAAAACAAACTATCCTGAAATTGCTCAATATGTTTTGAATGAGTTCAATGAGCGCTGCGAGCACTGCAAGCTCAACGAGTGCGACGAGTTCGACACGATTAACAAGTACAACAAGAGACAAATAGTCGAAGAAGTGAGTACACGTTTCCGTCCCGTAAAATATGATGCCTCCAAGAGTAAGTATTTGGACTATATCACAAGGTCACATGTAAATACTATCTTTACCACTAATTTTGATACGCTCATAGAGGACTGCCTTGACGTGAACGGGATCGAATATAACGCAGTGTCCTGCAATGACGAGCTGAAATATTGCTTTGAAACAAAGAGTAAAAAAGATATTATTAAGATTCACGGTGATATTAATAGCGAGGACATTATAATAACAAAAAATGACTATGAAGACTTTGCTGAAAATAACAGACTGTTTGTCAGAAGATTGGAACAGGATTTGCTGACAAAGAGTTTGCTTTTCATTGGATATAGCTACAATGACCCAAACATACAAAACATAGTAAATAACGTTCGGCTATTAATTGGCGGGAAGTCCATTGAACAAAGGCATTATATGGTTTTAACAAAACCCAAAAGGCGGCACGAGCAAGAATTGCAAGATTATTGGATAAAGGATTTAGCTCGATACGGTATACAGGTTCACCTTATAAATAAACATTCGGAATTAGAAGCTATATTAAGAGAGATCAGTTTTAAGTCTAAAGGTAAAACCGTTTATGTCACAGGCTCTCATAAGGGAAATAAAAGTGTTGAGACGTATGCAAAAGAATTAGGGGAAAGGCTGGCAGACCAAGAAGATATAATATTGAACTATGGGCAATCAGCTGGTGTTGGAAATCTCATTTTTAACGCATTTGGAAAACGACAGATTGATAAGGGAAAAAGCGTTAACGGGAGGATCAGAATTTTCCCAAATCCATATACTTTTTGCGACGATTGGGACAATCAAGACTTCTTAATGAGTGAGTTGAGCAACCTAAGAAAAGAATTACTCCAAGAGACAAGGCTCATGATTGCCTTTCCTGGTGGCAAAGGAACGAAGCGAGAAATTGAAATCGCAGAAAAAACAGGTACTCTCATCATTCCCTTTTCCCCAGACAAGCGCGTTGATAATGATTTTTATGATTATCTTACCCAACATACATTAGTGCTTAAAAACCTGTCAAAAATCGATGCTAACTACTGCAAAAAATTCAAAAGGAACACGGCCTCGATTGGCGATGTTATAGAATGCGTGAACAAAAACTTATGAATGAATGCTTTACTTTAATTTGGGGGAACAAACTGTTACATATTGGAAAAAAGTTTCCCATTGCGGTGAACCAACTGGTTGGAATCAATAAAATAAGCCAATATGATGACTGTTTGAAAAAGATTGATATGTGGGACTCTAGTGGCAGTGGACCCGATATTATTTACGATGTCAGCATGCTCAGCCCCACGAGCATGCCTCCCATATGGAAATATGCCTTGGGAAAAAAGAAATATATTGTAGGGACTGTTCCTTCTTATTTTTTAACAAACAAAAGTCATGTTTCAAAGCAAGAGTTATTAACTGTTATTGAAAACCTCTTGGTGTCTGGCGTCAAAATCATTACAATCCATCCGACAGTGACTTTCAAATTACTGGAATTGTCCAAAAAAAGGCTGACTCCAATGACTTCCCGCGGTGGCGCGATTGTTGCGAGGGACATGACCAATAATCATACTGAAAATATTTTTATTGAAGTATTAGATGACATAGCCTTACTGTGCGTGAAATACGATGCGGCCATAAGCATTGGGACAGCCTTCAGGCCCGCAAATATTTTTGATTCTTTAGATGCTGTTCATAGAGAGGAGATAAAGCTTCAAACAAATCTTGCTGAATATTTGAAACAACAGATGGTCAAGACAATCATAGAACTGCCAGGGCATACTCCTCCCAAAAAAATAAAGGAATTAAACAGTCTATTAAAAGATAACAATTTCCCCGTTATGCCTCTTGGTCCTGTTGTTACTGATGTTGGCATTGGAATGGATCATATCACGTCGTCGATAGGGCAGATATTACTGAGCGAAGCGAATAATGTGCAGATTATCTCGGCTATGACAGCAGAAGAACATACTGGAAATATCCCTAGCATCGAATCTACTTATGAGGCTGTAAAAGTTGCACGGCTAGTTGCTCATATTATTGACATGGAAAAATTTAATGACTTCTCTGAGGATTATGAAATTGCCAAGCAGCGAAGACGCACATGTGTTATTGGTGCGAAAAATAAAGGCTGCGCCCGCTGCGGCGAATTTTGTCCTTTAAATCTTGATCTATAAAAGAGTCAGGCCCCCATTTTATGGGTGCCTGACTTTTTTATGGTAAGCGCTCAATAATGGCACGGCTGGAACAAAGGAGAAAGGTGTGCGAAAATCTTCCCATATGTCGAAAAACTTCCGGTAAGTTTTTCGAGAGAATGGGAGGAATAAGGGATGACAGAAGTCATGCAAGTACGAGAAGCATACCGAGTGGAACAGTGGCGGCAGCTTATGCAGCAGCGCAAAGATAGCCCCTTGAATAATCGGGAATTCTGTGCGCAGCAAGGGATCAGCGAAAAGAGCTATTACTATTGGCTGAAAAAACTGCGCGAGTCCGCAATGGAACGCGGGATCCCGCAGCTTGTGGCGTTAGAAGATCGTGAGAAGCCGGATGAACTGCGGATAGAGTATCATGGAGCCAGCATGGTACTGCCGGGACATGTGGACATCGATGCAGTCGCCGCAGTCCTGCGTTCGCTGCAGCAAACATGATAGACCTGAGTCGGGTAGAGAAATACTATGTGGCTTGCGGCTATACGGATATGCGCCGGGGCATAGACGGTCTTGCCGCCATCGTGTCACAGCAATTCGGGGCGCCACTGTGTGAGGACAGCCTGTTTCCTTTTTGCGGGCGGCGGACAGACCGGATCAAAGCGCTGTATTTCTCAGGGGATGGGTATGTACTGCTCTACAAGCGGTTAAACAATGGTGCGTTTCAGTGGCCAAGATCGGAGCAGGAGCTTCGGTTGTTGGATAAGCGAAGCTTTCGGTGGCTCATGGAGGGGCTGAAGCTGGAGCAGCCGAAGGCCATCCAAAAGTGTAAAAAACAAGATCTATTTTAGAGAAAGTGCTGTACTTTAAGCTCATTTATGGTACAATATAGCCAAGAAATGAGAGAAAAGGCGGTGGTGTTAAATGGGCAGAACAAATCCTTCTGCAGCCAATAGCACTGCCGCTTTTTCGCAGCTGCAGGCAGAGAATGATGCACTGAAAAAGGAAAACAGGGATCTGCGCCAGAAGCTCGAGCGAATGAATGAACTCCTGCTCAACGCGCAGCGTGCCCGCTTCGGTTCGTCCAGCGAGAAGCAGGACTATGTCATGCCGAATCAGGTCGGTATTTTCAATGAAGCAGAAGCGGAGCAGGATCCAAAGGCGCCGGAGCCTACGGAAGAAACGATCCTCGTGCCGGCACATACCCGCAAGCCGAAGCGGACGATGGACGAGCTGGCTGCCGGTCTTCCGGTAAAGGAGATCCTTATCACCCTGCCGGAGGAAGAACTCATTTGTGATGTATGCGGCAGTAAAATGGCCATGATCGGGAAAAAGCTGGTATCCAGACGTCTGGAGGTCATTCCGCGTCAGTGCAGTCTTTTGGAGTATTATGCGGTGACCTATGCCTGTAAGCCCTGTGAGGAAAAGACGGGGTATGCCCATTTGGTAACCACGGTAACGCCGCCCTTCCTGCTCAAGCACAGTCTGGCATCGGCCAGCACAGCAGCGGATATTATGGTGCGGAAGTATGTGGACGGTCTGCCGCTGGCACGCCAGGAAAAGATCTGGGCGCGCGAAGGAGTTGCTCTGTCCCGCGCCGCCATGGCCAACTGGGTCATTCGGACGGCACAGACTTGGCTGAAGCCGCTATACCGCACGCTGAAGAAGGAATTGCTCGGCAGCAGTACCATTTATGCGGATGAGACCGTTGTTCAGGTCCTGAAGGAGGATGGAAAGGCAGCGGTCTCAGAATCGCGGATGTGGGTCTATGCCGGCAGCGAGCGGAGCGGTCAGTCGGTGCGGTACTTTGAGTATCAGCCCAACCGCAGCGGCAAGCACGCAGCAGCCTTCCTGAAGGGGTTCCATGGCTGTCTTGTGACAGATGGCTATGCCGGATACAATCAGGTGGAAGGCGTTACAAGATGCGGGTGTTGGGCGCATATGCGGCGCAAATGGCGGGAAGCCATGCCGCCCGGTGCGACAAAGGAGAATTCCAAGGCAGCAGTAGGCTATGACTATTGCAGCAAGCTCTTCGCCGCAGAGCGAAAATATGCGCATTTGAGCAGTTCGGTGCGAAAGACAGCGCGTCAGGTGGAGGCGGAGCCTCTGCTTGAGGCTTATTGGTGGTGGGTAAATACGCTGGAGCCCACACTGGGCAGCAAGCTGGCGGAAGCTGTGACCTACGCCAAGAATCAGAAGGAATACCTGAATTCCTTTCTGGAGCATGGCGAGGTAGATATTTCCAACAATTACGCAGAGAATGCGGTCCGCCCGTTCGCCGTAGGGCGAAAAAACTGGCTGTTCTGTGATACGCCGAAGGGGGCAGACGCCAGTGCCATTGTTTACACAGTGGTAGAGACTGCCAAGGCGAACGGACTGGAACCGTATCGTTATCTGAAACTGCTTTTGACAGAACTGCCCTATTTGGGCAAGACTCCGAGCCAGGAGGATCTGATGCAGTTTCTCCCGTGGTCCAAGACCATGCAGGCTGCCTGCACGGAGCTGAAAACAAACATCAATGCACCGAGGGATCTCTAACGAGATCCCTCGGCTGTCTTTTATCCCGTGCGGTTATTAAGCGCTTACCGAGCATTCATTTTCTGACTTATGCCCCGCCAATTATAAAAGAGCCTTTCTCCCGTTCTCTCAAAAAACTTACTGGAAGTTTTTCGACTCATGGGAAGTTCTTCGCACATCTTTCTCCTTTGCTCCAGCCGTGCCGTTATTGAGCGCTTACCGTCCTTCAACCTCCGATACACTGTGCAGAGGACTGGTCATGTTCAGTGGTGTACAGCTCTTGCTGAAATATAATCTGCCGTTGAGAGGAGTGCGGAGGTCAGAACGGCAGCGACAATGGCCTCTCCAATGCCATTACTGAACACTACACCGCATAGGAGCCCTAAAAGTGCGTCGAAGCCTATACCTTGCGCGATGGCATATTCCCTTCCCAAAAGAAGGTAAATCATACCAAGCACCAACGCGGTATTAGTAATAGAACCTATTACTCCGCAAACTGCATAGCACACTTTTTTACTTGTATGGCCACTGAGTAGTTTGTAGCAGGCCGCAACGAAAAGCCCAATGCATACACGCGGAATAAAAGCAATCAACAGAGCTTTCCAACTGCCACTGTCCGAGCCGGGAAGTGGGACAAATGGGGAAAAGGCAAAAGAAGTCAGATTCGGCATAAGGGTCGAGCGGATGATGGAAACCACCCCGAAACCAAGACCGAAAATTGCACCGGCCTTCCATCCGTATAGAATGGCTGCCATGATAACAGGAATGTGCGTGGTTGTTGCCTTCATAAAGGGAAGGGGAATCGAACCGAGGGGTGTAAATCCCATGATAATCATGATTCCCATCAGCATCGCCATGGTTGTCATTTTCTTAATTTGTGTTGTAGCCAACAGCAGAACACCTCGTTACATCAGAACTTATATTACCGTTTCGGCATATAAGTGAAAGCCTCATAAGAAAGCCAACCACCTGCAATGCTCTTGACTTCAAAGCCGTTCTGCATCAAGATACGAGCTGCATTATAAGAGCGTACACCGGAGCGGCAGAAAATGTATACTGGAATATCCTTGCGTAACTGATCCATGCGCTCACGCAGAGAGTCAAGCGGGATGTGAATTGCATTGGGGTAGCTGCCAAGTGCGACCTCGTCGTTTTCACGCACATCCACGATTTGCACGGGGGCTGGGCGATTTGCGACTTCTTCCCAAGAAATAAGGCTGATCAGCCCATACTCCATATTTTCGGCAATGAAACCGGTGAAATTTAAGGGATCTTTCGCTGTGTTATATGGCGGCGCGTAGGCCAATTCCAGTTCCGTTAGATCAAAAATGGTGCCGCCAAAGTGCATACACGCAGATACAACGTCGATGCGCTTCTCCGTACCAGCCTCGCCGCAGGCTTCTGCACCGAGCAACTTTTTTGTCCTTGTGTCATAAATGACCTTAAGATGCAGGGGAGAACTTCCGGGATAATAACCGGCAAAGTTATTCGGATGTGATACAATTACCTCGTAGTCCTTGTGCAGGCTCTTGCCGTCTGCTTTTAGTGCCTTCTCCGTTAGGCCGGTTGCAGCGATTGTTTTGCTGAACACCTTGGCAACGGAGGTCATTTGTGCGCCGCGATAAGGAATGCGACTGCCTAAAACATTTCCGGCGGCGATGCGTCCCTGCTTATTCGCAGGAGCCGCCAATGCAGCAACACATCGTTGATTCGTTATGAAATTTGTTACCTCGACGGCATCGCCGAGAGCAAAGATGTCGGGGTCATTGGTAGTGAGCATTTGATCGACAATAATATGTCCTTTGCGTCCAAGTGAAAGGCCTGCGGCCTTGGCAAGTTCAGTATTTGGTTTGATGCCAGCGCTTAAAATAACCATATCTGCGGAAATACTTTTTCCGCTCGCTAAAACAATGTTTGCTTTGCCTCCGTTATGTTCCACTCTGACCAACGCTTCAGAGAAGGAAAGGTGTACGCCCTTTTCGTTCAGCTCCATGTGTAGCCATTGTGCCATATCGCGGTCAACATTGTTCATAACCTGATCGAGCATTTCTACAAGTGTGACTTCAATACCGCGATTTACCAGATTTTCGACCATTTCAATACCAACAAAGCCGCCGCCTACCACAACGGCACTCTTGATATCGCGAGTCGTCAAATAACGATATACTTTGTCTGCATCGGGAATGGACCAAAGGGTGAATACATTTTCTGCGTCGAGTCCTTGGATCGGGAGTTTCATTGGCGAAGCACCAGGCGCAAGAATCAGTTTGTCATAATGCTCACTGTAAGTTTCTCCATGCGTATAGACCTCGACGGTCTTTGCATGACGGTCAATTTTGGTGACTTCGCTATCAACTCTTACGTCGATGTTGAAGCGGGAGCGCATCTTTTCCGGTGTCTGTACTAACAGGTTCGCGCGATCTTTGATTGTGTCGCCTACATAGTAGGGGAGACCACAGTTTGCAAACGAAATATAATGGCCTCGCTCAAAAAGAATGATCTCAGCTTGCTCATCCAGTCGCCGCAGTCGAGCGGCAGCCGATGCACCGCCCGCGACTCCACCAACAATAATTACTCGCATACTTTGCCTCCTACAATATAGTTACGGTTGAAGGCGCGGCAGCCAGCCACGTCTTTTTCCATCTCAAAGCCGAAGCTGTTAGAATGGGAGAGTAAATGGCCTGACACTGTATCCTTGGACCAACACGCCCGCAAAAGAGTCCGTCAGCCGCCTCTCTCATTCGCGGCATTCGATTTGCGCAGGTAGAGCCACCTTGTGCGCTCGCGTCACCCAGGAGATTGAACAGGCAATGAGAAAAGGGCAGAAAGCCATATCCAATCACAAGGAGGAACAAAATGAACGCAGTAGGGATCGATGTTTCCAAAGGGAAAAGCATGGTGGCTGCCCTGCGGCCAATGGGTGAAG